>Ga0302235_10000105_pt1 | contig 75658 bp, 68 predicted proteins | sample II_Palsa_N3_3_FD_193577 | JGI IMG/M metagenome (GOLD analysis project Ga0302235, IMG submission 193577) | Peat permafrost microbial communities from Stordalen Mire near Abisko, Sweden - II_Palsa_N3_3 | ecosystem: Environmental > Terrestrial > Soil > Palsa > Peat permafrost | place: Sweden...
CGAGCAGACCGGGCAGACCGGGCAGACCGAGCAGACCGAGCAGACCGAGCTAGGGCGAGGAGGGCGAGACATGACCGCTGCGACGGCAGCCGCTGCCGCCGGGTGCCATGCCGCAGCGCTGGGCGCCGCGGCCGCGCTGAAGCTGCGTACCCCCGAGTTCTCCCCCGACCGGTAGGAGGTCAGCACCCTATGGGGATCGTTCTTCACTGGTTTCTCCCCACCAACGGTGACTCGCGCACCGACGTGAGCCTGGGGAATGCGGTCGGTGCCGCCGGCAGCCGGGTCACCGCGGGCGGCACCGAGCGGGCGCCGGACATCAGCTACATCGGGCAGATCGCGCGGTCCGCCGAGCAGCTCGGCTTCACCGGCGCGCTGACCCCGACTAGCTCGTGGTGCGAAGACGCGTGGATCATGACCGCCGGGCTCACCCAGCTCACGGAGACGTTCAAGTTCCTGGTGGCGCTGCGCCCGGGGTTCATGTCCCCCACGCTCGCGGCCCAAATGGCCGCTACCTACCAGCGGATCTCCCGCGGGCGGCTGCTGCTCAACATCGTGACCGGCGGTGACGATGTCGAGCAGCGGCGGTTCGGCGACCACCTGGACAAGACGGCCCGCTACCGCCGCGCCGCAGAGTTCCTGCACATCGTGCGTGAGCTGTGGCAAGGGCGACCCGTCGACTTCGCCGGCGACTACTACGACATCCGGGACGCACAGATCGTGCCAGCCCCCGTTTGGCCGGATATCTACCTGGGGGGCTCGTCGCCGCAGGCGCTCCAGGTCGCCGCCAGTTACGCCGACGTGTACCTGACGTGGGGCGAGCCCCCCGGTGCCGTCGCCGAGAAACTCGACCAGGTCCGGGACAGCGCCCAGGCCGCCGGCCGCGAGCTGAGGTTCGGCATCCGGTTGCACGTCATCTCCCGCGACACCGCCGCCGAGGCATGGGCGCAGGCCAAGCGGCTGCTCGACGGGCTCGACCCTGCCGCTATCGAGCGGGCCCAGGCCATCCAGCGGTCGTCGGGGTCGGAAGGGCAGCGGCGGATGGTCGCCCTGCACGGTGGCCGGACGGACGCGCTCGAAGTCTCCCCGAACCTGTGGGCGGGCATCGGCCTGGTCCGTGGCGGCGCCGGAACCGCACTGGTCGGCAGTCACCACGAGGTGGCGGAGCGGATCGCGGAGTACTACCACCTCGGCATCGATGAGTTCATTTTGTCCGGCTACCCGCACCTCGAAGAGGCCTACCGATTTGGCGAGGGTGTGACGCCGGTTCTGCGCCGACAGGGACTGCTGTCCCCGCCGAACCCCGATCACCAACTCCTGGAGGTTGTACCGTGACCACGAACCCGGCCACCGAGCCGATCCGCTTCGCCTACTGGGTGCCCAACGTCAGCGGCGGCCTCGTCACCAGCACCATCGAGCAGCGCACCGACTGGTCCTTCGAGTACAACCGCAAGCTCGCGAGGCTCGCGGAGCGGGCAGGCTTCGACTACGCGCTGAGCCAGGTCCGCTACACCGCCAGCTACGGTGCCGAGTACCAGCACGAGTCCACCAGCTTCAGCCTCGCGCTGCTGCTCGCCACCGAGCGGATCAAGCTGATCGCCGCGATCCACCCCGGCCTGTGGCACCCCGGCGTGCTGGCCAAGTGGGTCGCGACCGCCGACCACCTCTCGGGCGGCCGGGTGGCGGTCAACGTCGTCTCCGGCTGGTTTAAGGACGAGTTCCGCCAGCTTGGCGAGCCATGGCTGGAGCACGACGAGCGCTACCGCCGCACCGCCGAGTTCATCACCGCGCTTAAGCGCATCTGGACGCAGGACAGCGCCAACCTGGCCGGCGACTTCTACCGGATCCGTGACTTCAGCCTCAAGCCCAAGCCGCTGTCCTGGCCCGGCCGCCCGCACCCGGAGATCTTTCAGGGCGGCAACTCCACCGCAGCCCGCCGCAACGGCGGCCAGCTCTCCGACTGGTACTTTTCCAACGGCAAGGACTTCGACGGAGTCAGCGAGCAGCTCACCGAGCTACGGCAGAATGCCGCCGAGGTCGGGCGCACCGACGGCCCCCGGTTCGGCCTGAACGGCTTCGTCATCGTCCGCGATACCGAGCGGGAAGCTCAGGAGACACTGCGCGAGATCATCGCGAAAGCGCACGTCGAGGCGGTCGAGGGCTTCGGCGCCGCCGTCAAGCAGGCGGGCCAGTCGGCCGGCGACAAGAAGGGCATGTGGGCCGACTCGACCTTCGACGACCTGGTCCAGTACAACGATGGCTTCCGCACCAAGCTCATCGGCACCGCCGAGCAGGTCGCGGAACGGATCGTCGAGTACCGCAAGCTCGGCGTGGACCTGATCCTCACTGGCTTCCTGCACTACCACGAGGAAGTCGAGCGATTTGGTCGCGAGGTGATGCCGATCGTCCGTGAGCTGGAAGTGCGGGCGGGCCTCGACCGGGCAGCGGTGCCCGACCCGCTGGCCGGCCTGACCGAAGCCGACCGTGTCCTGACGGCAGCCCGATGACCACCGCCACCACAGCGGCCGCGGTAGTCACCTCTGGCCAGGAGGCGGTCATCGCGGCGCGGAGCTACGCCGAATCAGTCGCCGGCGGCGTGATCGAACGGGACCGGGCCGGTGCGGTGCCGGCGGCGGAGATCGCCGCGTTCGACGCCAGCGGCCTGCTGGCCATCACCGTGCCGCGTTCCTACGGCGGCCCGGACCTGCCGGCCAGCGTGCTGGCCGAAGTGATCCGTGTCATCGCCGTGGTCGACCCGGCCCTCGCGCAGGTGCCGCAGGCCCACTTCCTGTTCACCGACGTCCTCGCGATGTGGGGCACCGACCCGCAGCAGCGGCGGCTGTTCGCGGACGTCCTCGCGGGCGGCAGGCTCGGCAACGCGCTGGCCGAGCGCGGCGGGCAGCACGCCCAGGATCTCAAGACCCGCCTGCATATCAGCGGCGACAAGGCACGCCTGCGGGGCCGCAAGTACTACTGCACCGGCGCGATCACCGCCCGCTGGATCGGTGTCAGCGCGCTCGACGACGACGGACACCTCGTGCTCGTATTCGTCCCCCGCGACGCCAAGGGAGTCGTAATCGACAACGACTGGAACGTCATGGGCCAGCGCGCCACCGTCAGCGGCAGCGCCGTCTTCGACGACGTGGCCGTGGACCCGTCGCTTGTCATCCCTTACGAGTACGCGTTCCAGGTGCCTCAGCAGCTCGGGGCCCGTGCGCAGCTCGTGCACGCCGCCATCCAGGTCGGCATCGCCGGCGGCGCGCTGGCCGATGCCGGCGAGTTCGTCCGCGGGAAGGCCCGGCCCTTCTTCGAAGCGTCCCGCGGCGGGTGGGCGCAGCGCGCCAGCGATGACCCGCACACCATCCACCGGTACGGTCGGCTCGCCACCCGGGTGCACGCCGCCGAGGCGCTGCTGCGCGCCGCCGCCGCGACGCTCGACGAGGTGACCCGCCAGCCGAGGGATGCCGACGCGGCCGCCCGCGGATCGCTCGCGGTCGCACAGGCCAAGGCGTTCGGCAGCGAAGTCGCGGTCGAGGTGGCGAGTGACCTGTTCTCGCTGAGCGGCGCGAGCGCGGCCGACGAACGCTACGACCTGAGCCGTCACTGGCGCAACGCGCGGACCCACGCGAGCCACGACCCAGTCGACTGGAAGTACCACCACGTCGGCAACTACCTGCTCAATAACGTCTATCCCCCCAACCACGGACAGGTGTGACGATGACTACAGCCAGCCCGGCCATCGCGGACGTTACCTCCGCTGAGTTCCGCCATGCCGTCGGCCACTTCGCCACCGGGGTCACGGTCGTCACCTCCGTGGGGGCCGACGGCGAGCCGGTGGGCACCACCGCCAACGCGGTCAGCTCGGTCTCGCTGGACCCGCCGCTCGTGCTGGTCTGCTTCGACAGATCCAGCCTGACGCTGGCGGCGATCCGCGGCCACGGCGCGTTCGTCGTCAACGTCCTCGCCGCGGCGCAGCAGCATCTGTCGGCGAACTTCGCCCGCCGGGGTTTCGCGGCAGCCTGGGACGGCGTCCGACACCGCCCAGGCCTGACCGGCAGCCCGCGGCTGGACGATGTGCTCGCCGCGCTGGAATGCACCGTGGAGTACCGGCTCCCCGGCGGCGACCACGAGATCATCGTCGGCCGCGTCCGGGAGGTGGGGACAGCCGGTGACGGCGCCGAGCCACTGCTGCACTGGCGTGGCGGCTACGCGGCGCTCGGCGGGGGTGCCTGTTCGCGCACCATGGTGGCGACGGCATGAGCGCACCGCGGATCGTCGGCCTGGTCGGCAACCCCCGGCCGCAGTCGCGCACCCACAGCCTGGCGCGCACACTCACCCGCGAGATCGCCCGCGTCCTGGGCTCCGCCTGGGTCACGGAGGTTGACCTGGCGCCGTTCGGGCCGCGGGTGCTCGACCCATCCGATGCGGCGGTCACCGCTGCCGTCGATCAGATTATCGGCGCTGACGTGCTCGTGGTCGCCAGCCCCACCTACAAGGCGGCCTACTCCGGGCTACTCAAGGGCTTCCTGGACAGGTTCGGTACCGGCAGCCTGGCCGGCGCGGCCGCTGTCCCGGTACTGCTTGGCGGCGCGCACAACCATCGGCTCGCCGTGGACGTCCACTTCACGCCACTGCTGCTCGAACTCGGCGCCGCCGTCCCGGCGCGGGGCCTGTTCGTGCTCGAAGCCGAGGTCGAGGACTTCGGCCCCTTCGCGGCGGCCTGGGCGGATGCCCACGCACCCGCTCTGCTGGCCGGAAGCGGAGCCCACGCGGAATCACTCGTGACCACCTGAACGCCAGCCGCGGCGCGACCCGCCTGATCTTCACTCAGCTCCGGAGGACTGAACAGAAAGGACCTTGCCTTGCCTGCCACCACTGCACCCGTCCGGTCTGAACCGAGAGGACACTGCCATGACCACCACTGAGAGCAGGAGCGCACCGCTCGCTGGCGTCGCCCTGGAAGATCCGCTACGGGTCGCGGAAGGACTTCGCGACGAGTTCCGCGTCGGCGCGGCCGAGCGTGACCGCGAGCGAAGGTTCCCCTACGAGCAGTGTGCGGCTTTCCGGGCATCGGGCCTTCTCGGCCTGATGGTTCCACGCGAGTACGGGGGCTACGGGGGCTCCTTCGTAGAACTGATGAAAGTCGTGATCGCCATCTCCGCGGGCGACTCCAACATCGGCCAGATGTACCAGCTGCACACGGGCGGCATCCGCCTGCTGCAGGAATGGGCCTCCCCATCCGTGCAAGCCAAGTGGCTGCCGCGGTTCACAAGCGAGCTGTGGATCGCCAACGCGTACTCCGAGGTCGGCACCAAGAGCGTCAACGACTTCAACACCACCGTGACCCGCGACGGTGCGGGCTGGCGCCTGAACGGCCGGAAGTTCTACTGCACGGGAAGCCTGGCGGGAGACATCACATTCGGGCCCTGCCGCGCCACCGACTCCGACGAGGTCAAAGTGTTCTTCACGCCTACCGACGCCGAAGGAGTGACGATCCACGACGACTGGACTGGATTCGGCCAGCGAACCACTGCCAGCGGCACGACCGAGTTCCATAACGTGTGGATCCCCGACGAGTTGTGCCTCGGCAGCCCCGATACAGAGGGCGGCGGGGGCGGAGCGGTCACCTCGCTGAACTACCAGGCGGTCCACACGGGCGTGTTCGTGGGAATCGCCCGTAACGCACTCGACGACGCCGTCGAGTTCGTGCGGACGAGATCGCGGCTGTGGTACGAGAGCAGTGCCGACCGCGCCACCGACGACCTCTACACCCAGTTGAGGGTGGGAGAAATGAAGACGGCCGTCGACGCCGCCGAACTGCTTTCGCTGCGTGCCGCGGAACTGTGCGACGAGGCCGTCGCGCATGCGGGCGACGGGCGCATCCGGGGCGAGGCGTCCGTGGTCACCGGCCAGGCCCGTGAGGCGGCGGCGGAGGCCGCGATGCACGTGGGGTCAAATCTGTTCAAGGTCTGCGGCGCTGGCAGCGTCCTGGAGAAGTACGGCCTCGATCGCCACTGGCGCAATGCCCGCACGCTCTCACTGCACAACCCGCTCGACTTCAAGTCGATGCACGCCGGCGACTACCTGCTCAACGACCGGCTGCCTCCGGTCGATTCCTACAACTAGGAGAGTCCGATGGCTGATGTAGGACTGATGTTCGTGGGCGCGGTGCTGTTCGTCAATGGCCTGCTCCTGCTGGGCAAGATCGACGGCAAGGGGGCCGCCACTTTCAACCTGTTCGTCGGCGCCCTGCAGACCGCGATCCCGTTCTACCTGATCGCGACTGCCACGACGACGAGTGACATCCTCCTGGACTCCGGGATCTTCCTGTTCGGGTTCACCTACCTGTACGTGGGGATCAGCAACCTGGCGGGCCACCAGCCCGTCGGTCTCGGCTGGTATTCGGCCTGGGTGGCGATCATGGCGGCCGCCTTCGGCATCACCAACATCGTCAAGTTCCACGACCCGACGATCGGCCTGCTGTGGCTGCAGTGGTCTGTACTGTGGGCGCTGTTCTGGCTCGTACTCGGGCTTGGCCGCACGCGCCTCACGGTGCTGACCGGTTGGCTGACGCTGATCCTGTCGTTTACCACCTGCACGATTCCCGGCTACCTTCTGCTTCTTGGGGAGTGGGGTCACGTTCACACATGGCTGGTACTGCTCGTCATCGCGGCGACCGTGGTCGCTCTGCTGCCCATCGGAACCCGGAGCCTGCGCAAGTCTCCGGGTCTGACTGACCAGGCCGAGGCTGGGATTCCGGTCTCGGTGTCCTGACGAGCCTGCCAGCACCCACGCGTTGCCCGCCGCCCAGGCCGGGCGCGCCCGTGGTGCCCGTCTCGGTCCAAGGCCGAGACGGGCACCACGGGGGCGGCGGGGCCGGCGGAACCCCGACCGGAGCGGCCCCCGAAGAGCGGCGGGCGCCCGGCTTCGCTGTCAAGAGGTGCTGACCTGCCCGGTGATCTGGTACACCGAACAATCACTCATGCCCGGCGCGACCTGACCGTGGCAACGACCGGCCAGCCGAACGATCAGCCGATGTTGGTCGTCAGCGTCCTCGACCACAGCCACGGAGCGTGACGCGGGGTGCCGGATGTTCTGCCGCGCTTGATGATCACCGTGAACGCCATAGGTGATTGACCCCAGCGGGTCAGCATCTGGTCTGGGGGCGCTTAGCTTGCCGGAGGCCCAGCCAGGTGGAATTCCACCCGGTACAGCAATGTGCCGTCAGCGATCGGGCCGGCGTGGGCGGCCCGCTGGCGCAGGGATTCCCGGTCGCGTTCCCCGCAACGGCGGATGTCGCCTGGCGTGATGGCGGCAAAGGGCATCAGTTCCACGGAGTCGACCTCGATCCACGCGGGACCGACGCGATACCGGCCCCCGGGCCTGACTTGGGGCCGGCGCCACAGCCGGAAGGACACGGTGATGTCGCCCGACGTCACCGCGTTCCGCAGATCCTTGCTGAACTCCACCCGAAAATGCTACGCCGGCAGCGCGCCCGGGCAGTGCCCGCGGACGCACCCGGCTCTGCGCGCCCTCCCAAGTCCAGGGCCGATCACGTGCCGTGACGAGTTCGGCCGGCGAGGGTTCCGGCCGGCCGCGTGCCTGACGGCGCGATTGCAGACCGGAGTGTCGCCAGGTTGCCGCGCGAACGTCGGCGCGGCGGCGGCTCTTGCCGCCGGTTCGGTGCGCTTCGTGATCACCAGGGATCGCCCGGTGATTAACTACAGCTCCCAGCACGCCACGGGCGGTGGCACGAACGTCACGGTCGGCACCGCGGCGTCCGGTCCGGTGACCGTGTCCGACGCGCACGGCACCGCGATCGGCAGCCAGGCCGCTCACGGCGCGAACGCCAGCGTGGTGGGCAGCCAGGTGCCGTGCAGGGCGACCACAACTCCATCGCCGGCCGGAACGCCACCAGCACCGGCGCCCAGGAGCAGCCCGCGAAAGAGAGCTGGTGGGCGGGGCTGCGCAAGCGAGGCATAGTCGTCGCCTTCGCCACCATCATCGGCGGCATCGCCGCCGTCGCCGTCGCCATGTGCGCCTGGATCGGCTGGACGCCGTGGAGCTAGAACGTGTCTCCCATATCCGTGACGTGGCGGGCGGCAGTCTGGACGGGTGACGAGGATTGGGTCGCGGTTTCGCGCGTTGAGTGATGAGCAGTGGGAGCGGATCGAGCCGTTGTTGCCGTCGAACGCGGGTCGGCGGGGCCACCCGTTCGGCGACGACCGCAAGGGTGGTGGAGGGAATCGTCTACCGGTATCGGACCGGGATTCCTTGGCGTGACCTGCCGCGGGAGGTGTTCGGTCCGTGGCAGACGGTGTGGAAGCGCCACCGTCGCGACTCGGGGACGGCACCTGGGGCCGGGTGCTGGGCCGGTTGCTGGCCGAGGCGGATGCTGCCGGGGAAAATGTGAACCTGCAGGTCACGGCATCGGACGGTCACGTGGCGGGCTAAGCACCAAGATTCATGCCTGGGTCGACGGGCACGGCCGGCCGTTGGCGCTCGTCGTCACCGGCGGGCAGCATAACGACGGGGCGGCGCTGGAGACGGTGCTGGCCGACATCCGGATCCGGGTCTTCACGGGGACTGGGCGCGGACCCGTCCCGAAGCGTTCACGCCAACAGGGCGTACCCGGCTGCATCACCTGGACCCGCCCATAGGAGAGCCGACCACCAGCACGAGCTTCCCGCGCACGTGACCGTCCTCGCTGACGCGGTGCGCCTCCGCGATCTCGGCGAGCGGGAAGGTCTGCGCGACCGGGAGCGAGAAGCGCCCGGACTCTATTAGCTCGCCGATCTGGGCGAGCGCGTGGACCGCGCGGCCGGCGTCCCCGCTGCTGAACCTCACCCCGTGCTCCTGCGCGCCACCGAAGTCGGCGATCGTCACGACGTGCTCCGGGCCGCCCGCGAGTTCGATGAGCTCGGGCAGGACGCCGCTCCCGGCGACGTCGAGCGCGGCGTCGACGCCGTCGGGCGCGAGCGCGCGAACCCGCCCGACGAGGCCCTCGCCGTAGGCGACGGGCTCGGCCCCCAGCGAGTGAAGGTACTCGTGGTTTACCGGGCTGGCGGTGCCGATCACGCGCGCACCGCGCACCACGGCGAGCTGAACCGCGGCGCTGCCGACGCTCCCGGAGGCGCCGTTGATGAGCAGCGTGCTGTCGCTCCCGACGCCGAGCTGGCCGAGCGCGCGCGTGGCCGTCTCGATGGCGGCCGGCAGCGCGGCAGCGCCGGGGAAGTCAAGCGACGGCGGGATCGGCGCATAGTAGGACAGCACCGCCAGCTCGGCCTGGGCCGCACCCTCGGCGGAGAAGCCGAACACGCGATCGCCGACGGCCACGTCCGCAACGCCCTCGCCGAGCTCGTCGACGACGCCCGCCGCCTCGTGGCCCATGGTCTGCGGGAGCTCCCCATCCATCAGGCCCTTGCGCTTCTTCCAGTCGCTCGGGTTGACGCCCGCCGCGCGCACCGCAATCCGGAGCTGGCCGGGACCCGGATGCGGATCGGGGAGATCCACGACCTCGAGAACCTCCGGACCCCCGAACTGGCTGAAACGGACTGCCTTCAACACTCGCTCCGATCTCGACTCAGGATGTCGCGGTTGCTGCACGTACGACACTCTGCCAGCCACGCGTGCCGGGCCCGAGCCCGGCGCCACGCGCCCCATGGCTGTCCTGCCGCCCCTCGCCCCGCGCCCCGCGGCCCGCCGCCGTCGTCCTGTCCGCGGCATCACCTGGACCCGCATATAGGAGACACGCTCTAGCTGCTGCGGTGCCGACCCACGGCCAGCCTAGCCCGGCAGCTGGTAGTGCGTTCCGAGCACGAAGCCGCCCCGGCGCACCTGGTCAAAGACCGTGTCGTTGTGTTCCCGCAGGAAGGCACGAAGATCCGCCACCGGAGGCCGAACGGATGGGGCAAGCAGCTCAGCGAGCTGCTGCGCAGACAGGTGCGTGCCGGTCTGGCCGGCGACCTTGCTGATCTTCTCTCGGTGTTCGGGGGGCTGCTTGCAATAGCAGTAGATCCCGCCGCCGATCAGCACCGCAGCGATGACCCAGGCGACGGGCCCGATCCGATCGGTCGCCTACTTCATCCCGGCAGGTCATTCATCGAAGATGATGATCTGGCCTAGGCCGAGATGAATCCGGGGCTGCGCATATATCCGAGCGAGATAGGCCAGTTCGGCGAAGTCGACTTTTGGTGCCCCGTGACCCCGGCAGAGCTGAAGGCGGTCCTAGCAGTGCCGGAGGAGAAGGTGAAGACACCATAGCCGACCTGGTCGGCGAGGCCTACGTGCCTAAGGACAGCATACGGCGGCCGGTCTTGCCTCCTCAGGATCACGGCAGCCATCGCAGGAAACGTCTCCCCCAGTTCAGGCGGCGGGCGGGCCGCCCTCAAGCACTCGCGCAGGCCCCGCGCCCCGAAGAACGCGGAACCCTCTTGACCTTGCTCCCGGTGGGGTTTACCAAGCCGCCGCAGTCACCTACGGCGCTGGTGGTCTCTTACCCACCGGCAGATGTCAATGACCTGCGCGGTTGTCCCGATCCAGTGTTGTTATCCGTCGATTGTCCGTCGCCGGCCACGTCGTGCCTCGCAGTCCGCCGAGGTCGCTTCATCTTCGCCAGGCTGAGGCAGCGCGTTAACCCGACGGCATTAACAAGCCCCGCTCGTGTAGCCGCGGACTGCGGCATCGGATCCAGACTGCGGCGCTCGCCGAGGCTACTGACCTCGACCATGGCCTTGGCAGGAGGTAATGTAATACGTGTCGGAAGTTCTACGTATCAGGAGATTCGAATGCGGCTTAACAGCAAGGGCCAGGTAACCATCCCCGCTCCCCTCCGCGAACGGCACGGCCTGCACGAGGGCGATGAGGTAGATGTCATCGAGGACGGAGAAACATTGCGCATCGTCCGCGCCGACGCCAGCAGCACTCGCGGGCAGCGGCTTGTGCACCGGATGCGTGGCCGGGCAACCACCACGATGAGCACCGACGAGCTGCTGGACCTGCTGCGTGGCGAATGAGCCGCGTCTCTGGGCAGTACCGGCGACCCAGCCGCCGGTCACTTTGGTGGATTCCAGCGTCATGCTCGACATCCTGACCCAGGATGCCGCCTGGGCACAGTGGTCCGGGGACGCCCTCGCCCGGGCACGGGATAACGGCACGCTGGTCATCAACCCGATCATCTACGCCGAAGTCTCGGCCGGATTCGACCGGATCGAAGACCTCGACGACGCCGTCCCCGCAGACGACTTCGAACGCGAGCCTCTCCCCTACCAGGCAGGATTCATCGCAGGAAAAGCATTCCTCACCTACCGCAAGCGAGGCGGCCTGCGACGATCCCCGCTACCCGACTTCTACGTCGGCGCACACGCCGCCGTACGCAGATACCGCCTCCTGACGCGCGACTCCGCCCGCTACCGCACCTACTTCCCCACAGTCGAACTGATCTGCCCGTAATCACGCGCCGCCGATGACAGCGATTCCGGACGGTTATCCTCAGGCAAGGCACCGCACGTCTCCGACGCCAGGCGGCGGCCGAGCTGGCCTGTCCGCGAGCATCGGGCGAGCCGCCCTCGAACGTTCGCGCAGGAAACACGCGCGCTAAGGCACGTCCCTTCTTGACGTTGCTCCGGGCCGGGTCTACCAAGCCGCCTCAGTCACCTGCGGCGGCCTGGGCACAAACGTTCGGTCACCTGCCCGCCCGCCTCCGAGGACCCAGCAGGCTGCGCCAGATTCTTCTCCGCTGCCTAGCGCATCACCCGCGGCGGCCGCTGCCTCGCTACCCGATGGCCTTTGGGCAGTGCAGAGCACATCCGACACCACGGGCTGGCACAAGATGACAGGGCCGTGCGTTTAGCGCTGCCGATTCGGATCGCCTGGGTCGGCTTGGCAAAGATGCTACCCATGCGCAGATGGGCCAGTTCTGTGCGCGGCGAGCAGGCGTTCGCCATGGTGGCGGATTCGGGCGGCTGGCCGTTGATGCGCGGGTGAATGAGAGCTTCGCGGTCACCACCAGCCCGGCTTCCGCGGACGTACATCACCTGTGCGCCCGGCCGGGCGCCGTGGTCTGCTATCGCATCGCGCCGATGAGGCAGCCGCCGACCCCGGCGATCATGATGCCGGCGATGACCTTCCTGGCCGCCGGCGTGCCCGGCTCGGGAGAGTGGAAGGCCCAGATGCCGATGCTGGCGTTGACCAGCAAGCTGAGCTGAGCGATGGTGAAGCCGGTGCCGGTGCCCACCCGTGCGACCAGGCCGAGCAGGGTGAAGTTGCCGATCCCGAACAGGACGCCGGCGCCGAGCTGCGCGGTCAGGGCACGCAGACCCAGCCGGGCCGGCTCGCCGGCCGGGAGGGCTAGGGCCAGGCCGGCGCCGAGGATCCCGAGGGCTAGCGGGAAGTCGCTTACCTGCGCCGGTTCCGCTGCCCACTGCGCGGGCACGAAGTAACTCCCCCACAGAAGTCCCGCAGCGCCTGCCCACAGCAGGCCGCCGAGCGCCCTGGGTGCCGGCCGGCCGGGTTCCGCCTCGATTGCCTGCGGGGATGGCGGAACGGCCGGGACAACCCGGGCGCCGGAGCTGTCCTGGGAGCCGACGATCAGGAGAACCCCGGCCAGGACGGCCGCGAGGGCGACGGCCAGCAGGATGAAGCGGATCCCGGGAAAGTGATCCAGCTCGCCGAAGAGCAGGGCTCCCCAGGCGAACGCGACGATGATGTTGAGCGGCGTCCAGGTCCCGGCGGCGCGGGCGATCCCGATCGTCTCCGAGGCCCTGAAGCCGGAGTAGCTGCCCGCGGTCCACACCACGCCGCCGGCCAGCGGCAGCCAGAAGCCCCGCCAGCCGAGCACCAGGTGACCGCCGCCAGCCAGCAGGGCGATCCCGGCGAAGACGACATTGCCGACGGTCACGTAAAAGATCCGGGAGCGCCGCGGCACGCCGGGCAGCAGCTGGGCAAGCGGAATCCAGGTACCGAAGGCGGCCACCGTTACGAATGCGAGCAGCGCGATCACGGCCACCTCCGTTTCCGCCGCTGCCCCGGTCGGCTGGCAGGCCAGCCGCGCCGCCAGCGTGCACGCTCCTCACGCCCGCAAGTATATCGTCGTTGAACGAGCATAAAATGGACGACGAGATGACCAGGGCGGTGAGATGAGGGGCGGGCTGCGGACATCGGCACAGACCGCGATCACGCGCGCGGTGCACGACCACCCGGGGGTGACCCGCGCCGAGGTGGCTGCCCAGATCGGGATTCCGAGCGGGTTCGCGGCCGAGACTGTTGGCCGCCTGGTCGCCACCCGGCTCGTCTCCGAGCGGCCCGCCCTGGCCACGGGCCGACGCGGGAGGCCGACGACGTCCTTGCATGCCCACCCCGACGGCCCGCTCGTGGCCGTCGCCGCCATCACCCATGACACCTGGCAGGTCGCCGCGGTCGAACTCGGCGGAACGAAGGTGGCGGCAACGCAACGCCCGCACCACCGCAACCAGGCCCGCGTACTCGACGCGGTCACTGCGGAACTGGGCCAGGTAAGCAGGCGCTTCGGCACCCGGGTGCGGGCTGCGGCGGTCGCCGTGCCAGGCACGGTCGCGGGCAGCGAGCTGGTGCACGCCCCGGGGCTGGCCTGGCACAGCATCGACCTGTCAGCGCTGTGGCCCCACTACGAGCCCGGCGGGGAGTTCGTGGCGGGCAACGACGCGTCCCTCGCCGGCGTCGCCGAGTCGCGCCACGGCGCCGGCGCGGGCGCGGGCGCGATGGTTTACCTGCACCTCGATGCCGGCCTCGGCGGCACTCTCATCGAGGCCGGCCGTGCGGTACGGGGCGCGACCGGTACCGCCGGCGAGTTCGGCCACATGCCATTCGGCGAACCTGCCCGGCGTTGCCGGTGCGGCGCCAGGGGCTGCTGGAACACCAGCGTCGACGGCCGGGCCCTCGCCCGCTTGCTGCACCAGCGGGTCCCCGCCGACGACGTGAGCTACTCCCGCCGTGTGCTCGCCTCGGCCCGGGCGGGGCAACCGCGCGCGCTCTCGGCGATCCGGACCGTCGGCAGCTCCATCGGCCGAGGCATCGCCGGCCTGGTGAACGGCCTCGACCCGCACCTCGTGGTCGTCGGCGGCCTCGGCTCTGACCTCCTGCACATCGCAGCCGATGAGGTCACCGCCGCCTACCACGACGGGCTCATGGCCTTCCGCGCGACGCCGCCCCCGCCAGTCCTGCCGGCCCGGCTGGGCACGGACGGGCCCCTCCTCGGCGCCGCCGCCGAGGCGTTCGCCCGGCTGCTCACCGACGAGGGCCTGCAGGCCTGGGTCTCATGACCGGCTCCGCGACGCCAGTGCACTCCCCCTGCCATCGCTACCACCGCGCTCACCCGAGGGCATGCCGGTTGCCGCGATGCACTGAATCGCCATCGACACCCCACGCCGACCATGATCAGTGGCGCAGCATGAACCTCATCCACATGGCGTCGCGGTCCGGGTCGCTGGCACTGACTCGGTTCCCGAGCCCCGGTTGGGGATCGGTGTCCCAGTCTCACGGTCATTCGGGGGTCTCAGTCGGGCGAGCTGGTTCTGAAGGGATCGCCGCTCGGCGTCGGTTTGCGCGAGGTCGAGGGCTCGCCGGTACGCGTCCCCGGCCTCATCATCACGGCCGGCGCGGCGCAGTAGCTCGGCGCGAGCGGAGTGGAAGTAGCGGTAGTGATCGAGTTCGAGGCCGTCGAGCACGGTCAGGCCCGCCTCGGGTCCTTCGAGCTCGGCCACGGCGATGGCCCGGTTCAGCTCGACAAGGTGCCGCCCGTACTTCGTGAAAAGTTTTCAGGCCGAACGGACCGTGGTGCTTGCACGAGGCCCGGACACCAGTAGTGGTGCAGGCCGAAAACACATTGCACGCGGGACCGGCGGCCAACGGCATACGTCATTTGACGATAACCACTCACCCAGGGCCTGTCGTCGGCCGGATCGGCAGCGATCAGGCGCGCGCAGATGACGTCCACGTCCCGGCCGCCGAGGTTCGCTACCGCGACGACACCGAGCGGCTCGCGCGCACGGCGGCGTAGCTGCAGTCGCTGCGGCCCACAATGCCTGCCGCAGCATTTCTTTATCAGAACGGGCCATGGTGCTTGCCCTAAGCACGCGGATCCGTGCATCACCTGCTGATAGCCCGTACCTATGGCGCGGCACCGTGCCCAGCTACCCGCAGTACCTGGAGGCAGCCGCGGCGGCGCGGCGGGTCGCCGGCGTGAAGAAGCTGCAGAACCACCTCGAGGTCGTGCTGTCTGCCGAGGACTACCGTGACGACGCAACGCTGACCACGGTGGCGAACAACGCGCTCACGCTGAACATCGCCGTGCCGGATAGCATCGAGGCGAGCGCGAATAACGGCAACATCACCCTCACCGGCACCGTGACCTACGGCACCGAGCGGACCGCAGCCGGGCAGGCATTAGCCGTGCTGACCGGCGTCCGCAACGTCAAGGACGACATCGCGATCAGCACCGACGCGGACCCGATCGACGTCAGCCTCAACGTCCAGGACGCCCTGGACCGCTACGCGCTGATTCCCGACGACAGCGACCCGCTTGCGCGGGCCGGCGGCCATCCATCTGGGACTGCCATTGCTGGCAGCCTCGTGCGGTCTACCCGCGAGCATCGGGCGGGCCGCCCTCAAGCACTCGCGCAGGCACCGCGCCCCGAAGAACGCGGAACCCTCTTGACCTTGCTCCGGGTAGGGTTTACCAAACCGCTCAGGTCACCCCGAGCGCTGGTGGTCTCTTACACCACAGCAACCATCCTTTGACCTGCGCAGACGCAACTAGGCATCCATTTTCTCCGTCCATTGTCCGCCTGCGGCCTGCGGCATCGCTCCCCCGCTCTTCCCCAGAGGAGTCAGCTTTCAGCATGAGCCCAGAGAATGTCGCCGCGGGCTGGGTCGACGGCGCGGTGGGTCCACTCGCAGTTGGGGCCGACAGGCACCCAGGCGCCGCGAACTCTTGACCTCTTGAATGCCATGAAGCCCACGCCCAGCCCCTGACCAGCGCTAACGCGGCGTGACCAGCCAAACAGCGACGCAGAGCAACGCGGAGCGACGCCCGCCAACGCTCATCTGCTACCCAGCACACACCCGCTCAGCGCCATCCCCAGCACCGACGTCGCCGTGGTCGCAAGCAGCGGCTTAAGGACTTCGAACGGCGAATACCGCCAGCCTGTGATGGCCGACACCTGGCTGGAGCTGTCCCGGCCGCAGCTCAAAGCCAGCCTGCCATGACTATCTGCACGCTGGTGCTTCCGTCCGCCCGGAGCCGGCTTGCTCGAGTTCGCGGAAGACCGAGGCTAACTATGCGTCGCGATGAACACGAGAAGCATCACCATGAACGCACCAGCCGCAAGTATCAGGACTACGGTGGCGACGTGCTCGAGGACCCAGTCCTGGCGTGCCCTCCGTTGCCGCTCCTTTGACGGCATTCTGGGCGGATGATAGCCAGGAGGAGGATCGTGCAGATAGATGCCCTTGGCCCCAGCGCCCCCCCTGCGCCGCCGCGGGCCACCGAGATAAACCATCATGCCTCCCGCCACTTTCTGCTGTCAGCGTACCGCTGTGCAGGATGCCGGAGATAGATAAGGCATCGGCACTGACGAGGACGAGACGCTCTGATTCCCGCACGCGCGCCAGACGTCCGGCCAGGCATTCCGGTAAGGACTGCTCGTAGCATGGCAAACCCTGTCAATCCCGTCTTGACGGTGTGCCCGGCCAGCGACTGTGCCCAGAGTGTGCCCGGGCCGGGCTGGCGCGTACGCTGCATCGCAGCTCAGAGCCTCGGGCGGCGGGCGAGCCGGCCTGTAGGCCGGGTTCTGTGCACCCGCTTGCGCGGGCCGGCGGCCATCCATCTGGGACTGCCATTGCTGGCAGCCTCGTGCGGTCTACCCGCGAGCATCGGGCGGGCCGCCCTCAAGCACTCGCGCAGGCCCGCGGCCGAAACCGCGGAACCCTCTTGACCTTGCTCCGGGTGGGGTTTACCAAGCCGCCCGGGTCACCCCGGGCGCTGGTGGTCTCTTACACCACCGTTTCACCCTTACCCCCGGCCAGGCCGGAGGCGGTCTGTTTTCTGTGGCACTTTCCCGCGGGTCACCCCGGGTCGGCGTTACCGACCACCCTGCCCTGCGGAGCCCGGACCTTCCTCCCCGCGCCATGGAGGCCATGACGCGGCGCGGCCGCCCGGTCGGCTCGCCCGCCGCTGCCCCGAGGATAGTGCCTTACCGCCCGTCGCGCGCATCGCCCCGGCCGGCTCAAGAGCACCCGCGGCCCGATCGCCGGCGGTGCGCTATCCCCCGGGCTGCCGCAGGTGCGCGGTGTCGTTGAGCGACCGGAGCAGGACGGGACCGTCGGCGAACCAGTCGATTTCCGTCAGCGACGCCACATCAAGGTGGATGCGGAACAGTGCGGCTGGCGGTGCCAGGAGCGCCCGGCAGGCGATCGTCTTGATCGGCGTGACGTGGCTGACCAGCAGCAAGGTCCGGCGCGGGTGCGCGGCGAGCAGCCGGTCCAGCGCGGCAAGCACCCGCCGTCCGGCGTCGGCGAGGCTCTCGCCGCCGGGCGGTGCCACGTCCGTGCTGGCCAGCCAGGCGGCCATCTCCTCCGGCCAGCGCTCGGACACCTCGCCGAAGGTCAGGCCCTCCCACTTGCCGAAGTCAGTCTCTGCCAGGTCGTCATCGACGGTCAGCGGAGCGCCGGTTGCGGTGGCCACGGCCTCGGCGGTCCGGCGGGCACGCTGCAGCGGGGACGTCACGATCGCGTCGATCCCCCGGGCCGTCAGCCGGTCAGCCGCCGCGGCCGCCTGGCGCCTGCCGGTATCGGTCAGCGCGATGTCGCCGCGGCCGGCGAACCGGCGCTCGGCGGAGTATTCCGTCTGGCCGTGGCGGAGCAGGATGGTGGTGGTCGGCTGGCCTTCGGCCTGCGCCCAGCCGGGGGAGAGCGGCTGGGCCAGGTCAGGCCCCGCCGCGGAGGAATCAGTCAAAACCCTGCCAGAACGGGCCTTTCCCTGTCCGTCTCCCCCGCCAGGCTCATCTCCTCCGGCAGCATCCATGGCCTGATTCGCGAGCCGGTCGGCGTGCGCGTTCCGTGCCCTGGGCACCCAGACGTAACTAACCCGGCCCAGCCGGCCCGCCGCCTCCTGCGCGGTCCGGGCGAGGGTACGCAGGTTCTGGTGCTTGATCTGCCAGCGTCCCGACATCTGCTCGACGACCAGCTTGGCGTCCATCCGCACCTCGACGTCGGCCCCGACGGCTAGTTCCGCCGCGGCGCGCAGGCCGGCGATCAGCCCGGAGTACTCGGCCACGTTGTTGGTGGCGATGCCGAGGCTGCCGCAGGCCTCCCTGAGCACCTCGCCGGTCACCGCGTCGCGGACGAGCGCGCCGAAGCCTGCCGGGCCCGGATTGCCCCGGGAACCGCCATCGGCCTCGACGATGAGCTTGCGCGTCACAGCCCGGACTCGTCGGTCCGGACGAGGATCCGGCGGCATTCCTCGCAGCGGAGCACCTCGTCGGGCGGCGCCGCCCGGATGGTGTTGATATCGACGGTGTTCAGGGACAGATGGCAGCCTTCGCAGCGGCCGCGCCGCAGCGCGGCAGCGCCGACCCCGCCGTGCTGCGCCCGGAGCCGGTCGTAGAGGGCGAGCACCTCGGCGGGCTCCTGCGCAGCCACCTCGGCGCGCTTGCTGCCGGCCTTCCTGGCCTGCTCTGCCAGCTCGCCGACAGCGACGTCCCGCCGGGCGGAGGCATCCAGGAGCGCTGCGGCGAGCTGCGCCCGCTCGGCCGTGGCGGCGCCGCGGTTCTGCTCGGCCGTCTCCCTGCGCTCCATTACCTCGAGCACGACTTCTTCCAGGTCGGACTGGCGGCGCTCCAGCGAGATGATCTCGGACTGCAGGTTTTCCAGCTCGCGCGGCGAGGAGACCTGGCCGGCGTCAAGCCGCTGGCGGTCCCGGTCGACCCGGCTCCTGACCTGGTCGACGTCCGACTCCGCCTTTCCCTGGGCACGCTTAAGGTCACCGTCCTCGGCCTCCAGGGCGGCGAGGGAATCCCGAAGCTGGGCGTCCCGCTCCTCCAGCTTGCGCAGTTCCTCGTGCTCGGGCAGGCCCTGCCGACGATGATCAATCCGGCCGAGTTCGGCATCGAGGTCGGCCAGTTCGAGCAGCCGCAGCTGCTCTTCGGGGGATGCTTTCACGGATCCCCACGTTAGCCTGCCGGCCGGGCGCTGTTGTCCGCGCGGGGTGCCCTGCCGGAGGATCGCGACGGTCAGGAAGCCAGGCGGAGAATCAGGATGGCGGCGGATGTCGGCCGCGCCGAGCCCCCTGCGGGCTCCACGGTCAGGCCCATCCGGTCGCCGGCGGCCAGGCCGGAGACGACCATCGGGCCGATCATGCCTGCGCGGGGACGTGGCAGCATCCCGGCGGGCCTGGTCCCGCCAGGGCCCATCAGCCACAGCTCGTAGCTCCTGGTCGGCGGCAGCGCGGGAAGGCCGGACGCCGTGAACACGAGCGAGTGCTCGTGGCGGGACTCCAGCACGGTAGCGTTTCCGCCGGTGGTCACCCGGGCGGTCAGCATGATCACGTCCGATGCGTTCAGCACGGCGGCGATCGCGTGGCCCCGGTCCTGATCCTGGGCGACCTGGTGGCGGGCGCCGATGGCGAGCACGCCCATCCCTACCGCGACCGCGAGGAAGCCGACGGCAAGCGCGGTGGCCAGGCGCGGCACCCAGGGCCGCTGCCGGAGCCGGGATACCGCCCGGCCGCCTCCCGGCCGAGCGCGCCAGCCCGGCCTGGCCGGCGCGTCGTCCCGGGTGAGCGGCGGCAGCTGGCGGGTCCGGGCGATCGCGCGCAGCGCCTGCGTCTTCAGCTCGGCCCGCGGCCGGACCGCGGCGGATGCGCCCAGCCTGGCGGTCGCCTCGCGGAGGCCGCGGATCTCCTGCGCGCATGCCTCGCAGCGCCCGAGGTGCCGCTCGAAGCGCGCCCGGTCGCCGTCCGGCACTGCGTCAAGCGCATAGGCGCCTGCGAGGGTGTGCAGATCGCTCTGGCCGCGTCGCATCACTCCACCCCCAGGCAGTCGCGGAGCCTGATCAGCCCGTCCCGCATCCGCGTCTTGACCGTGCCGACGGCCACGCCGAGCAGCCCGGCGACCTCGCTGTAGCTGTAGCTGCCGTAATAGGCCAGCGTGACCGACTCGCGCTGGAGATCAGTCAGCGAGCGCAGGCAGCGCCGTACCCGCTCGCGGTCGATGGTGGCCTCGACGGCCTCCGTCACATCGTCGTAGTCGATCTGGGCTGATGCGGCACGCAACTCCCGTTCCGCTGATTTCTGCTCTGACCTGACCCGGTCCACCGCGCGCCGGTGCGCAAGGGTCATCACCCAGGCCATCGCGCTGCCCTTACTGCTGTCGAACCGCGATGCGGTCCGCCAAAGATCGAGCAGGACTTCCTGCATGACCTCCTCGGACTGAGCCACATCACGGACGACGCCACGGACCATGCCGAGTATCGGGCCGGCCATCAGGTCGTACACTTCCTCGAAGGCGATCTGGTCGCCGCGGGCGACGTGGGCGAGCAGCACCGCGGCGTCGGCGTCAGCCCCGGCGCCATCGGCCGGGCCGCGCTGAGGCAGTTCCTGGCTGTCAGACATGCCCACACTTCTTATTCGTAGCGACCGCGACCGCGGCTTGGTTCGTTCGTGGCCGCGGCGGCTACGAACGCTTAGTTCGTAGCCGCCGCGGCCGCGGCCTGGCCCGGGCTGCGCGCCCGGGGCTGGCCGGTGCCCTCATGGTCAAGCTTTACCAGCGGAAAGGCAATCCGGTGCCGGCGCAGCGACGAATAACTACTGTGGCTATTGATCAAAACAAATGGCTCACCGGGCGGGGCCTGATCGCCGGCCTGCTGACCGCTGCGGTGTCGATCGGGGTAGGCCAGCTGGTAGCCGGGATCACTGGCCCGGACGGCTCGCCGGTAGTGGCGGTCGGCAGCCTGTCGATTGACTTTACCCCGCCATCCGTCAAGGACTTCGCGATCACCGCGTTCGGCTCGAACGACAAGCTGGTCCTGGTCAGCGGCATCCTGGTAGTACTCGCGATCTTCGCGGCCGGGATCGGGGCAGTGGCTGTCCGCAGGCTCTCCTACGGCATGGCAGGGCTGGGGGTCTTCGCGGCTGTCGGCCTGATTGCAGCGACGACCAGGCCGGATTCCACGGCCGCCGACGTGCTGCCGACCCTGGCCGGGACGCTCACCGGCGCTATCGCGCTGTACTACCTGGTACGTGCCGCCGGCGGTGCCACGACCAGGCAGCCGCGGGCCCGCCCTCGCGCTGGCGGGGGCACGCCGCCGGGGCCGCCCTCGCGGTCGTCCCGGCCCGGGCCGCCGGGCCGGCGCGTGCAGCCTGAGCGCAGGAGCTTCCTGCTGACCGGCGCGGCGGCCGCGGGCACGGCGGCGGTCGCCGGCCTTGGCGGCCGGCTTCTCTCGGAACGATCAAGCGTGGCGCTTGCGCAGCGGTCGCTGAAGGTGCCCAGGCCCGTGCGCCCTGGCCCCGTGCTCCCGGCCGGCACCCATTTCAACATCCCCGGGCTGAGCCCGTTCATCACTCCCAACAACAACTTCTACCGGGTCGACACCGCCATCGTGCTGCCGGAAGTGCCGCCGTCCGCCTGGAGCCTGCGGATCCACGGCATGGTCGAGAAGGAACTCGAGATCAGCTTCAAGGAGCTGATCCGCCGCCCGCTGACCGAGGACTACATCACGCTCTGCTGTGTCTCCAACCCCGTCGGTGGACCCTACGTGGGCAATGCGCGCTGGCTGGGTGCCAGCGTCGCCAGCCTGCTTCGCGAGGCCGGGGCGCGGGCTGGCGCCGACCAGCTGCTGTGCACGTCCGTCGACGGCTTTACCTCCGGCACTCCGCTGCAGACCGTCATGGACGGCAGGGACGCCATGCTGGCCGTCGCGATGAACGGCACTGCGCTGCCAGTCGAGCACGGCTTTCCCGTCCGGATGGTCGTGCCCGGCCTGTACGGGTACGTGTCGGCGTGTAAGTGGATCACCGATATCGAGGTGACCACGTTCGCCGCGAACCACGCTTACTGGACGGTACGCGGCTGGGACCAGCAGGCGCCGATCAAGACGGAGTCTCGGATCGACGTCCCGAACGGGCTGACCACGCTGAAGGCAGGCACGATCGCCGTCGCTGGCGTCGCCTGGGCGCAGCACAAGGGGATCGCCGCGGTGGAGGCAAGGGCCGACGGCGGGCCGTGGCACGAGGCGCGACTGGCGGCGGTTCCCGACATCGATACCTGGCGGCAGTGGGTCTGGGAGTGGGATGCGACTCCGGGTAACCACCTGCTCCAGGCCCGGGCAACCGACAAGACGGGCTATACCCAGACAGCCGTGCAGGCCCAGCCGGCACCGAACGGGGCGAGCGGCTATCCGGGCGTGTCGGTGGTGATCGACAGCGCCTAGTCACCGGAACACCGCTACCCGGCGGGCTCCAGATCGCCGGTCATATTGCGGATCCTGGACAGCGCGTCGGCCACGCAGCCGGGCTGCTCGTGCCAGGGCAGGTGACCCGCTGCGGGAACGATTACCACTTCGGATGCCGGCAGCAAAGCGGCTGTCTGCTCCCCCTGGCTGACCGGCATCGGGCTCTGCGCACCCGGCAGGAAGATCGCTGGCACGCGGAGGTCACGAAGCGCGCGGGCCAGGGAGCCGTCGGCGAGATGCCCAGCCACTGAGGTGAAGGTTCCGACGTAGCCGGCCAGTGAGGTGCGAATTCCCGGCGGGATCACCGGTGCGTTCTCGGGCCGCGCGAAGTACCCGGGCCACAGCAGGGCCAGGGACTCCAGCGCGTCGGCGTCGCAGCCGTCAGGTCCCGACATCCGCTCGGCCACCTGCTGGAAACGGGGAACCGCATCGGGCAGGAGGCGTGCTATCAGCTCCTGGCCCATCTCGGCAACGCCGCCATCGCCGACGGCTCCGAGCGAGTCAATGATCAGCAGGCCGGCCACGCGGTCGGGGTGGGCGACGGCCAGCTGCAGTGCCAGATGGCCGCCCCACGAATGGCCGGCCACGATAGCCCTGTCGACGCCGAGCGCATCGAGCACGGCCACGGCGTCCGCGACGTGCTGCCCGACCGTGAACGGGCCGTCGGTCGCCGATGGGCTCAGGCACCGCTGCTGGTAGCGGATAGCGCGCCAGCCGGTCACTTCAGCGCCGAGGAGTTCCATGTAGTCCGTCATCGCGGGCCCGCCGTGCAGCAGCAGCAAGGGAGCGCCAGCGCCGTTCTCATGACCCGCTATCGGGCCGGCGTCGGTATCGACCACAAATGGGGTTTCTGTCATTTCCGCGACGGTACTCCGGCGTGGTCCGCGCCGCCATGGGCGACGGCCGCCGGCGCGGCCTGGGCTGGGCGTAGCCTCTCAGCATGAGTGGCGGACTGACTGGCAAGCTGGAAACCGAGCAGAAGTACGAGGTCGAGCCGGACTTCGCCATGCCTGACTTCAGCGGCCTGGCGGGCTCGGGAATGGCCGTACCGGAGATCCAGCTGCTCGTCGCCCGCTACTACGACACTGGCGATCTGCGGCTGGCTGCTGCTGGCGTCACGCTGCGGCGACGTACCGGCGGGCAGGACGCAGCCTGGCACCTCAAGCTGCCCGTCGGCGGTAATACCCGGCGCGAGGTGCACGCGCCGCTCGGCAGCGGCGACGAGGCCGTCCCGGCAGGCCTCGCCGAACTCGTGACCGTATGGACTGACGGCCGTCCGCTACGGCCGGTGGCCACGCTGGAAACCCGGCGCACCGCCTGGCGCATCACCGGCCCGGGCGGCGAGGTGCTCGCCGAGGTGGCGGACGACCTGGTGACCGGGCACCGGGATGCACGGCCCGGATCGCCCGGCGGCCGGGAGGTTGCCTCGGCCGACCTGACCTGGCGTGAGGTCGAGGTCGAGCTAGTCTCCGGACCGCCGGCCATCCTTGCGGCGGCCGGGCGGCGGCTGCGCAGCGCCGGCGCGAGGCCGTCCGGGTCCGCCAGCAAGCTCAGCCGCGTGCTCAGCGCACCCTCGTCCTGATGGCAGGAAGCCCGGCCCGGCCGGAACAGCTCTCTCCCCGCGACATCGATGCGCTGGCCGCCATCGCCGAGAGCTACCTGGCCCGCGGCGGCCAGCCGGGGCTGGTGTACGGCGTCGTGGCCGGCGGCTCCCTGCTGCATGCTCGCGGTCTCGGTGAGCGATGGCTCGGCGGAGCGGTGCCGGATGCAGACACGGTCTTCCGGATCGCCTCGATGACGAAGAGCTTCACGGCGGCAGCGGTGCTGGCGTTGCGGGACGATGGCGCGCTGGCGCTCGACGACCCGGCCGAGGAGTACGTCCCTGAGCTGCGAGGCCAGCGCCCGGCGACCGCCGATTCACCCCGCATCTCCGTCCGGAACCTGCTGACCATGACGGCGGGCCTGCCGACCGATGACCCGTGGGGTGACCGGCAGCAGGGAACCACGGCAGCGGAGTTCTCGGAGTTCCTCACAGGTGGCGTCCGTTTCGCCTGGGCACCTGGCACCCGCTTCGAGTATGCCAACCTCGGCTACGCGATCCTCGGCAGAGTCATTGCCGCGGCGTCGGGGACGGGATATGCCGCCTTCGTGCGGGACCGGCTGCTCGGACCGCTCGGGATGGCCAGCACCGGGTTCGAGTCCTCGGAGTTCGCCGGGGCCCGGCTCGCCCGCGGCTACCGGCGCGGCGGCGATGGCTGGGAGGAACTCGTCCCGGACGCCTACGGCGCGTTCGCCCCGATGGGCGGGGTGTTCAGCTCCGTCAGCGACCTCACCCGCTGGGTGACCGGCTTCGCCGCCGCATTCCCCCCTGGCGACGAGCAAACCGGCGGTCCGCATCCGCTCCGGCGTGCGTCCCGGCGCGAGATGCAGCTGACGCAGGTCGCGCTGCCACCCCAGCCACCCTCGCTGCCCGCGGGCTCCGGCCCGGGCAGCTACGGGTTCGGGCTGTTCGTCGAAGACGACGCGGCGCATGGCCGGATCGTCCAGCACAGCGGTGGCTATCCCGGCTTCGGCAGTCACATGCGCTGGCACCTTGCGAGCGGAGTCGGCGTCATCGTGCTCGCGAACGGGACCTACGCGCCGGCGCCTCCACTTGGCGCCAGGCTGCTGGATACCCTGCTGCGATCCGTGTCCCGGCCGGGCCCGGCCGGGTCGTCCGCGGCCGCAGTGGCACGGCGAGCGTCCGCCGCCGTGACAGCATCGACCGGCCCTGCGCTGCCGCAGCCGTCAGCCGCGGCAGCGAGTCCGCTAACGGTCCTCGGTCCGGTGCCTGCCCCCGGCGGCCCGTGGCCGGAGACGCTGGACGGGCAGCGTGCGGTGATGGGCCTGCTCAAATCCTGGGATGACACGGCGGCTGACCTGCTGTTCACCGCGAACGTCGCCCAGGATGAACCGTTTGCCGAGCGCCAGCGCAGCATCGGACTGATCCGCCAGCGGATCGGGGATTTCCGCGAGGATCGGGCAAGGCCTGCCGAGTTCGACTCGGCCGCGCACTGCCGGTGGTGGCTGCGCGGCGCGCACGGCGTAGTCGAGGCCGAGATCCGGCTCACCCCGGAGCGACGCCCTCGCGTCCAGTCGCTCGTGCTCGCCGTGCCGCCGGCCCCGGATTCGGCGCTCGCCCGAATCCTTGAGTCGCTCATTTCACTGCTGAACGACGGGGCCGGCGGCTGGCCCTCGTCGCTGCCGGTTTCCGCCACCGTGGACACCAGCCTGCTGATGCGCCGGCTCCGGGCGGCCGCCGCCTGGGCAGGCCACTGCCGGCCTGGCGCGTTCAGCAGCGGGGACGGCGAGACCTCGGCCGCCATCGAGCTGGACGGCGAGACCGCCCGGCTCCTCCTGCAGGTTGCGGTGGATCCGGCCGAGCGCCTGCTGCAGCAGGCGGACATCACGCTCAGCTGGAGCTTGCACTGAACGTCGGCGGGTTTCTCGCAGCCTGACCCGGGCCCGGAGTTTCTGCGGATCCGGCCATAAGGCGATCGCTCAGCCGGGCAGTCCGGCCGCTCATAGCTGGCTCAGAGGCGGCGCAGAGGCGCGACCCAGCACCGGCAGGAAAGCTGTGTCAAGAACCTAGCAAGGAAGGATCCGCCCGATGAGCAGGCAGCCGCAGGACGCCAGGCGAGCCATCGCGGACCGCGAGCACGGGCACGCCCGGCTGCGCGCGGCCACCGCGACCGCGGGCGTGGTCAGCGTAATAGCCGCCGGCGCGGTCGCGTTCGCGCTGCCCGGCTCGCAGCACACTGCCGCCAGCGACCCGGCGTCGGCATCCACGGGCAGCACCTCCGTGAGCACCGGGACCTCCGGCTCCGCCGCATCGGGCAGCTCGAGCAAGACCAGCTCAGGAACGAGCAGCTCGGGCAGCAGCTCAAGCAAGAGCAAGAGCCTCGCCAAGGCTTCGAGCGCGCCGTCGGCCAGTTCGGGCGCAAGCAGCGTCACCTCCGGCGGCTCGTGATGCCGGTGACCATGCCGCCGCCCGCCCGGCCGTCCACTCGCCGGGCTGCCACTTCCGGGCCCGCTCCGTCGGCAACCGGCCGGCCAGCGACCCGAACCGCGGCCCGGCCAGTGCCGGCCGCAGCCGAGTGGCCAGCGCTGGGGACCCTGGCCGCGCTGGCCGTCACCGACCCGGCCGCGCTGCCGGAGGCCCGCGGCCTGCTGACGGCCGAGCTTGCCGCGGTGGACGCGGCCTGCAGCACCTTCCGCGGTGACTCCGAGCTTCTTGCCGTCAACGCAGCCGCCCGCCAGCACGGCCCGGTCAAGGTCAGCCCGCTGCTCGCGAAGGCGATCGGCGCTGCCCTGCGGGCGGCCGGGCAGACCGGCGGCGACGTGGACCCGCTGGCCGGCGCCCGGCAGCCGGGGGCACCGGCGTCTCCGCTCATCGCGGTCATCGGCAGCTGGCGGCAGGTCCGCCTGGACCAGGAAAACGGCCTGCTCAGCATCCCGCCCGGCACCTGGCTCGACCTCGGCGCCACGGCGAAGGCCTGGGCCGCGGACTGGGCTGCTGCCAGGATCGCCGCCCGGCTTGGCTGCGGCGTGCTCGTCAGCCTGGGCGGGGACGTCGCGGCATGCGGCGACCCGCCGCGCGGCGGGTGGCGGATCCGGGTGCAGGACACGTCCGGTCCCGTGGCCGATCAGGCGGCCGGACCCGCCGCCGTGGTGTCGATCGTCAGCGGCGGCCTTGCCACCTCCGGCGCCGGCGCGGTCCGCTGGCGCCATGGCGGTGACGTTCTTCAGCACATCCTGCGCCCGCTCGCCAGCGGGCCGGCTGCTCCGGCCTGGCGCACCGCGTCCGTCACGGCCGCGAGCTGCGCGGAAGCGAGCACGGCCAGCACGGCGGCGATCATCAGGGGCAGCGCGGCCGTCGGCTGGCTATCCGGCCTCGGCCTCCCGGCCCGCCTCGTCGACACCGCCGGCCGGGTCGCCGTCGTGGCCGGCTGGCCGTCGGCCGGGCACGGCGACCGAGCCGGGCACGCCGACCGAGCCGGGCACGCCGACAGAGCCGGGCACTCCGGCAGAGCCGGGCACTCCGGCAGGAAGGCAGAGCCGCAATGAGCGGGATCACCTCGGGCACGGCGCTCTGGTACGCCAGCCGGGCTACCGGCGTCATCTGCCTGGTACTGCTCACCGCCGTCATGGTGCTCGGCATCCTGGTCAACCGGCAGGGCCGGCTACCTGGCCTGCCCAGGTTCGCGGTCACCGGGCTGCACCGCAACCTCTCGCTGCTGGCCGTCGGCTTTCTTGCCGTGCACGTCGCGACGGCCATCGCCGACCCGTTCGTCACGATTGGCGTGGCCGCCGTGGTCATCCCGCTCGCCTCGCCGTACCGCTCGCTGTGGATCGGCCTTGGCGCCGTGTCCCTGGACATGATGCTGGTGCTGATCGTGACCAGCCTGGCCCGGGCACACATCGGCCGCAGGCTATGGCGGACGCTGCACTGGCTGGCCTACGCGTCCTGGCCGGTCGCGCTCGCGCACAGCATCGGCAGCAGCGGTGACCTGCGCGCCGGTCCCCTGCTTGCCCTTACCGCCGCATGCACGCTCGCCGTGGCAGGCGCCGTAGGCTGGCGGGCAATATGCACCATCCGGACCGCGCCCCGGGCGCGGCGGGTTGCCGCCGTGCTCTCCGGCCAGGCAGGCGCCCGATGACCGCCCCCGGCGCCAGCCTGCTGATCGCGGGCAGCCCGCGCCCCGGCGGCCGGCCGGCCCAACTCCCCCGGCTGCTGCCGGCTGACGGCCGCCCGGCCGGGCTGCCCGCTCACGTGGCCGAGCACGGGCCGCTGCCGTACCGCGGCGGTCCGGGCCACCTGATCGCGGACGCCGGTGAATCCGGCCTGACCGGGCGCGGCGGCGCGGCTTTCCCCGCGGGCCGCAAGCTTGCCGCGGTCGCGGCGGCAGGCCGCCGGCCGGTCGTGGTGGCCAACGGCGCCGAGAGCGAGCCGCTCAGCGCGAAGGACAAGACGCTGCTGCGCTACTCGCCGCACCTGGTACTCGACGGGCTGCAGCTTGCCGCCGAGGCGGTGGGCGCCCGCCGGGCGGTGCTCTACCTGCACGCCGACCTTTCCCTGCGCGACCAGCTGATCAGCCTTCTTTCCGAACGAGCCTCAGCCGGGCTGGACCGCGCCGACGTCGACCTCGTGCTCGCGCCGCCAAGATTCCTCTCGGGGCAGGAAACCGCGGCCGTGAACGTGATCAACGGGGGTGCCGCGCTGCCTACGTTCACCCCGCCGCGCACGTTCGAGCGCGGCGTCGGCGGCCAGCCGACCCTGGTGCAGAACGTCGAGACTCTTGCCCACCTGGCGCTGATTGCGCGATACGGCGCCGCCTGGTTCCGCGGCGTGGGCACCGCTGACGAGCCGGGCAGCATGCTGTGCAGCATCCGCCAGGCGGACGGCAGCTCCGCCGTCGTGGAGGCCGCGCTCGGCACGCCGCTGCGGGACCTGCTCGGCTTCGGCGATCACGTGCAGGCGGTCCTGGCTGGCGGCTACCACGGTGCCTGGCTGCCGGCCGGCCGCGCCGCGCAGCTGTCGCTGAGCAACGCCTCGCTCCGGCCCTCCGGTGCCTCGGCCGGCGCGGGCGTCCTGGCCGCGATCCCGGCCGGGACGTGCGGGCTGGCGGAGACTGCCCGGGTGGCGCGTTACCTCGCGCTGGAGTCCGCTGGCCAGTGCGGTCCGTGCCTGAACGGCCTGCCCCGCATCTCGACGGCACTCGCCGAGCTCGCGGGGAGCCGGCCGGATGGCCGCGTTATTAATGATCTTGAGCGGTGGGCCGGGCTGACTGAGCGGCGCGGCGCGTGCCACCATCCGGACGGCACCGTCAGGTTCGTTCGCAGCGCGCTGCAGGTCTTCGCGGCCGAGATCCGCGGTCATCAGGACGGCACATGCACGGCGGCGACCGGGCGGCCGTCCTTGCCGGTCCCCGCCGGGCCAGCCGATGAGAACGACTGGAGGGGGCCGCGATGAGCAGCCAGCTGCGGGTCAACCCGATTGCCTGCACCGGGCACGGACTGTGCGCCGAGCTGCTGCCCGAGATGATCACGCTCGACGAGTGGGGTTACCCGGTCCTGGCGGGCCAGCAGGTGCCGCCCGGCCTTGAGCGCCAGGCGCGCCGCACCGCGGCCAGCTGCCCGGCCCTCGCCCTGCTGCTCTCGTCCGCGCCCTGAGCTCGGCGGCCCGGCCGACGGTGTTCAGAGCAAATTCAGAGCAGGCACATAACTGCTGCGTAGCAAGCACGAGCACGCTGGAATCATGATGAGCATGACAGTAACGCCTGAGCCCGCGCCCGCCGGTCAGGAGCCGGCCCTGCGCCGGCCGGACGGGACGCCGATCCGGGTCCTCGTGGTGGACGACGAGCCGAGCCTGGCCGAGCTGCTGGCCAGCGTCCTGCGCTACGAGGGCTGGGAGATCAGGACCGCGGGCGACGGACTGGGGGCGGTGCGCGCGGCGCGCGAGTTCCGGCCAGACGCCGTCGTGCTCGATGTCATGCTGCCCGACCTGAGCGGCCTGCAGGTGCTCGGCCGGCTGCGCGCCGAGCTGCCGCACGTCTGCGTGCTCTTCCTGACCGCGCGCGATGCCGTCGAGGACCGCGTCGCCGGGATCACCGCAGGCGGGGATGACTACGTGACGAAGCCGTTCAGCCTGGAAGAGGTGCTCGCCAGGCTGCGCGGCCTGCTGCGCCGGGCGGGCGTCGCGCGGGCCCGCGGCGGGACCGAGCTCACGGTCGGTGACCTGACCATGGATGAGGAGGCCAGGGAGGTCCACCGGGCCGGCCAGCTGATCGAGCTGACCGCGACCGAGTTCGAGCTGCTGCGCTTCCTGATGCGCAACCCACGCCGGGTGCTGTCCAAGGCGCAGATCCTGGACCGGGTGTGGAACTACGACTTCGGCGGCCAGGCCCACGTCGTCGAGCTGTACATCAGCTACCTGCGGAAGAAGATCGACGCCGGCCGCGAGCCGGTGATCCACACGGTGCGCGGCGTGGGCTACGTGCTCAAGCCGGGCGGCTGAGCCTCCGGACTGATGCGGCGATGAGCGACGCGGCAGCAGGAACGGGACCGGACGGGCGTAGTGCTGGCGCGCGCCGGCCTGGGCTCCGTGGCTGGCTGGCTGGCCGGACCCTGCGCGGCCGGCTGATCGCCGGCCTGGTCGCGCTGCTCGCCGTTGCCTGCGCGTGCGTCGGGCTGGTGACTTACCTGGCCCTGCGCGGGTTCCTCTTCGATTCCCTCGACCAGCAGCTCAGCGCCGCCAGCCAGCGTTACGTCTCGTGCATGCAGAATGAGGCTGGCCCGGCCCCGCAGACTCCCCCGGGATCGCCGCCCCAGTCATCGCCGCTGTGCGGCAACGAGATCCCCGGCCAGGCCGCCGGGACCTTCAGTGCCCGGCTCGTCAAATACCAGGTCACGAACGCGAACATCGAGGCCGGCAAGTGCAGCCTGTCCGCCACGGACGCGGCGGTGCTGGCCCGGCTGCCGGTGAATGGCCGGCCCTACGACCGGGACCTGCCGTCGGCCTATGGCGAGTACCGGCTGACTGCCTTCCGCTCCCCCGATGGCGACGTGCTGGTGACCGGCCTGCCGCTGGGCGATATGCAGACCACCCTGCACAGCGTCGAGATCGCCGAGATTGCCGTCTTCTCGATCGCGCTGCTGCTCACCGGGATCATCGGCACCGGCTGGGTCCGGCTCTCGCTGCGGCCGCTGCGGCGGGTCACCGCCACCGCCGCCGAGGTCACCAGGCTGCCGCTGGGCAGCGGTGAGGTAGCCCTGCCGAACCGGGTTCCTGACTCCGATCCGCGAACCGAGGTCGGCCAGCTCGGCGTGGCCTTCAACCGGATGCTCGGCCACGTGGAGTCGGCGCTTGCCCGGCGGCACGCCAGCGAGGCGCGGCTGCGCACCTTCGCGGCCGACGCCAGCCACGAGCTGCGCACGCCGCTGGCCGCGATCCGGGGCTACGCCGAGCTTGCCCGCCGTCACCCCGCCGCGCTGCCCGACGACGTGGCGCACGCGCTGTCCAGGGTGGAGGCCGAATCAGCCAGGATGAGCGGTCTCGTCGATGACCTGCTGCTGCTGGCGCGGCTGGACGCGGGCCGCCCGCTGGCCGACGATCCGGTGGACCTCACCCGGCTGGCCATCGACGCGGCCAGCGACGCCAGGGCAGCAGCGCCCGCGCACCGCTGGCAGCTGGACCTGCCGGGGCAGCCGGTCGCTGTCCGCGGTGACGAGCAGCGGCTGCGCCAGGTGCTCGCGAACCTGCTGAGCAACGCGGCCAGCCACACCCCGCCCGGTACGACCGTGACAATCGCGCTAACCGCGCCCGGCCTCCAGAGTGCACCGGCGGGCCCGGCGTCGTCCGGCGCTCAGCCGGACAGCGCGGCGGCCGGCGTGGCGGGCACTGCCACCCTGAGCGTGACCGATGACGGCCCTGGCATTCCGCCTGAACTGCAGCCCGAGCTGTTCGAGCGGTTCGTGCGCGGCGACAGCTCAAGGTCCCGTGCGGCCGGCAGCACCGGCCTCGGGCTGGCGATCGTGGAGGCAGTCCTCGCGGCCCACGGCGGCCACGTCGGGGTCACGAGCCGGCCCGGGGAGACGGTCTTCGTGATTACCCTGCCGGCCGCCTCGCCGCCAAGGCCGACCCTGCGCTGATCGCCGCCGACGAGCAGCACTTCGCGGCTATCGCGGAGAGCCTTGAGCAGTCGGTCGCCGACCTGTCTGACCGGCCTGATGCCGAGCGCAAGGCGCCGCCCAATCTGAGAAACCACCATGCATGTCATGAGCGCGGAGGATCTGCATCCCCTGGCCGGCCGAATCCTCCACGATCATGGCGCGGTTGGCCTGAGTTGCCTTCATAGGCGGCTCAGATGATCGGCACAGTCCCGGCGGAGCATGGTCGCCGAGTGTTGGGCCATGACACCGCGAGAAGGACTCCTCGAGCAGGCCCGCCCGCTGGCGCCCAGCGGCCGGGAAGCGCCCCAGGTGGAGATTGTCGTCCCGGTACGCAACGAGGAACGTGACCTCGGCCCGAGCGTGCGCAGGATCGAGGCGTACCTCAGGACCAGCTTTCCGTTCACTGCGCGGATCACCATCGCCGACAACGGCAGTACCGACGGGACCTGGGCCATCGCGCTCGCCCTGGCGAGCGAGCTCGACCTGGTTCGCGCCGTCCGGCTGGAGCAGCCAGGCCGCGGCCGGGCACTGCGATCCATCTGGCTGGCGGACGACGCGGACGTGCTCGCCTATATGGATGTCGATTTGTCGACAGACTTGAACGCCCTGCTCCCGTTGGTCGCGCCGCTGCTCTCCGGCCACAGCGACGTGGCCATCGGAACCAGGCTGGCCCGCGGGGCACGGGTAGTCCGCGGCCCGCGGCGCGAGGTCATCTCCCGTGGCTACAACCTGCTGCTGCACGCGGCCCTCGGCGCCAGGTTCTCCGACGCGCAGTGCGGATTCAAGGCGATCAGCAGGACCAGGGCACGGGTGCTGCTGCCGCTGACGCGGGACACGGGCTGGTTCTTCGACACCGAGCTGCTCATCCTGGCACAGCAGGCCGGCCTGCGGATCCACGAGGTCCCAGTGGACTGGATCGACGACGCGGATTCGCGGGTGAACGTGATCGCCACCATCCTGGCCGACCTGCGCGGCATCGCCCGCCTCGGCTTCGGCCTGCTGCGCGGCAGCATCGCGGTCCCGTTCCTCGGCGATCCGGCGCCTGCTGCGGAGCAGCACGGTATGGGACGCCAGGTAGCCGGGTTCGCCGCCGTGGGCGCCGCGAGCACCGTCGCCTACGTCCTGCTGTACCTCGCACTCCGCGGCGTGCTGCCCGCTCAGTGGGCGAACGCGCTCAGCTTGCTGATCACCGCCGTAGCCAACACCGCTGCCAACCGGCGATTCACCTTCGGCATCCGCGGCCGCTCCCTTGCGGGCCGGCACCAGGCCCGCGGGCTGCTGGCCTTCGGCACCGGCCTGCTGCTCACCTCAGCGGCGCTGGCCTGGCTGCATGCCGTCACGCCGCGGCCCGGTCGCGGACTGGAGGTCGCCGTGCTCGTCGGGGCCAGCCTGCTGGCCACGCTCGTCAGATTCGTGCTGTACCGGAACTGGGTGTTCCGCAGCGACCCGAAAGGAAACCAGCGATGACCGCCCCAGCCATCGATACCCGGCACGATCCCGACCCCGACCCCGGCCGTTCACGGGCCGGCCGCGAGCCCGGCGGCCCGCGCCTGCGCGGGCTGCTGCGCGGCCCCGCCGGGCAGCCTGCCTGGGCGCGGCCGTCGCTCCTCGCGCTGCTAGGCCTCACCGCTGCGCTTTACCTGGTCGGCCTGGATCGCAGCGGCTGGGCCAACGACTTCTACTCGGCAGCCGTGCAGGCGGGCAGCACCAGCTGGAAGGCGTTCTTCTTCGGCTCGTTCGACGCCTCGAATTTCATCACCGTCGACAAGACGCCGGCGTCGCTGTGGGTGATGGAACTTTCCGCCCGCATCTTCGGCCTGAACTACTGGAGCCTGCTGGTGCCGCAGGCGCTGGAGGGCGTGGCCGCCGTCGGCGCGCTCTACGCGACGGTACGGCGCTGGTCGGGGCCGGCGGCCGGGCTGCTGGCCGGGGTGGCGATGGCCATCACCCCGGTGGCCGCGCTGATGTTCCGGTTCAACAATCCGGACGCGCTGCTCGTCCTGCTGATGACCCTGGCCGCGTACGCGGTGACCCGGGCAATCGACTCGGGGCGCACGCGCTGGCTCGTGCTGGCCGGGACGCTGATCGGCCTCGGGTTCCTCACCAAGATGCTGCAGGCGTTCCTTGTCCTGCCGGCCTTTGCCGTGGCGTACCTGGTGGCTGGCCCGGCCGGGCTCGGGCGGCGGTGCTGGCAGCTGCTGGCGGCCGCGGGCGCCATGGTCGCCGCGGCGGGCTGGTGGGTGGCGATCGTCATGCTCACCCCGGCGGCCAGCCGGCCGTACATCGGCGGATCCACCACGAACAGCATCCTTCAGCTAGCTCTCGGCTACAACGGCCTGGGCCGGCTGGACGGCAATGAGACTGGTTCGGTCGGCTTCAGCAGCGGCGGCCGCGGCGGGGGCAGCCCGGCGTTCAGCGGCCAGGCGAGCCTGGCCCGGCTGTTCGGATCGGAGATGGGCGGGCAGATCAGCTGGCTGCTGCCGGCCGCGCTGATCGCGGCCGTCCTGCTGATATGGGTATCCAGGCGGGGGGCACGGACGGACCGGCTCAGGGCAGCCGTCCTGCTCTGGGGCGGCTGGCTGCTCGTCACCGGCGCGGTTTTCAGCCTGATGACCGGGATCATCCATCCCTACTACACCGTTGCCCTGGCCCCGGCCATCGCCGCGCTGGCCGGCATCGGCGCGGCCGAGGCCTGGCGTGCCAGGCACGGCTGGCCCGGCCGCGCCGCGCTCGCGGGCATGACCGCTGTCTCCGCTGCGTGGGCCTGGGTGCTGCTCGGCCGGACGCCCAGCTGGCTTCCCTGGCTGCGGCCGGTCGTAGTGATCACCGGGATCGCCGCCGCGGCGCTGCTGCTCGCCGGGCCGCGGCTGGCACGGCTGGCCGGGACCGCACGAGGCCGGCGCTCGCTCGCCGTGCTGCCCGTGGTCCTTGCCCTGACGGCCAGCCTGGCCGGGCCGCTGGCCTACAGCCTGCAGACGGCCGCCACGGCGCACGACGGCGCCCTCCCGTCCGCCGGTCCGGCCGTGGTTTCCGCTGGCGGTCCCGGCGGAGGCTTCGCTGGCGCCGGCGGCGTGCCGGGCGGCCGGGCGGGACACGGCTTGCCGGCCGGACACGGGCTGCCGGGCGCCGGTACGGGAGCCGGCACGGGCACCGGGGCGCCGGGCTCGGCCACGGGCGGCCGGGGCACGGCTCGCGGTGCTTCCGGGCTGCCAGGCAGCGGCGCGGGACAGGGTACCGCCGGCCAGCGCACGCCCGGACATGGCACCCTCGGCCGGGGCACCTCCGGCCTTGGCGCCGGCGGCGGTCCCGGCGGCGCGGCTGGTGGCTCCGGTGGCGGCCTCGGCGGGGCCACCCAGGTCAGCAGTGCGCTGACAGACCTGCTGAAGAATACGGCCGGCTACCGGTGGGCTGCGGCCACGGTCGGCGCCGAGAGCGCGGCACCACTGCAGCTCGCCAGCAGGCGGCCCATCATGGCAATAGGAGGCTTCAACGGCACCGATCCGGCGCCAAGCCTCAGTGAGTTCGAACGGTTTGTCGCAGCCGGGGATATCCGTTACTTCATCGGGACCAATCAGGACAGCTTCGGCGGTGGTTCCGGCGTGGCCACGCAGATCTCCGCCTGGGTGAAGGACCATTTCCGGTCCCGGACCGTCGGCGGCCTGACCGTCTACGACCTGACCCGGCCATTGTCGTAACGGCACCAGCGGCCAGGCGGCGCACGAGCCGTCGGTTACCGGCAGCGCACGCATGTGCCCGGCCGGCCGCCGCGGTTCACCCCGGCCTGCGCTCATGCCGGCAGGCTCAGCCGGGCTGGCCGCCGGCCCCGGCGGGCCGTACTCCGGCCAGGTCAAGGATGTCGGCGAGAACCTGGCCGAACGCAGTGACGGCCAGCGTCAGATGGCCTTCGCCGGGCAGCAGATGGGCACGCGCGCCGGGGAGCTGAGCGGCCAGCCAGGCACCGTGGGCGTAGGGAACCATCCGGTCCTGGTCACCCTGCCAGATCGTGATGGGCACGCCCGCGCCATTCCCGCCGCCGCTGAGCGGAAATCCCCAGTCCTGAACGAATGCCAGGTCGTCGTCTCGCCAGCCGGCGGTGCCGCCGGCCACGGCGGCGCGGAGCGACGCGGCGAGGTACTCGGCGAATCCCCCGCTGATCACCGCCTTGTCAGCCTCGGACAGCAGGCCGCCAAGCCCGTCTGCCAGCTCCGCCGCGGTGACGTCACGCAGCGCCTCTGCCCCTTCCGCTAGCAGGCTGGTGAGTGCGGCCCCGCCCTCGGCGGCGGCAGTGAACTCCTGGACGTTCTCCGTCCCCATCCCGGCGAGCCAGTCCAGTCCCTCGCCGCGGTACGGCGCGACCCCGGCTATCGACGCGGCGGCCAGGCAGCGTCCGGGCAGCAGCGCCGCGCAGGCCAGCGCATGCGGGCCGCCGCCCGACCAGCCCGCGGTGACGAATGGCCCGGCTCCCATGTGGTCAAGGATCACCGCTACGTCGGCGGCGGCATCGGCGACCAGCCTGCCCGGATGCGGGGTCGACCCGCCATAGCCTGGCCGCGAGTACGTGACCGTGCGGAGGCCGAGTGCCGCGGCGGCGTCGGTCATCGGGTCATGGGTCACGAGGCCGGAGGGCGTGCCGCTATGGAAGACGAACGGCAGTCCGTCCGCAGGGCCGCAGGCCAGCACATCCAGCGTCCTGCCGTTAGCGGCCGGGACGGTGAACCGATCATCTGTCATGGCCTGAGAGTAACCGGGCGGCGGCTGGCCGGCCCGCCGCCGGGGTGCCGGGTTCCGCCCCGGCCCGCGCCGGACCGGAGCGGCCATTATCGCGGCCGCAGAGCCGGTCATCGCCAGGACCGTCAGCGGGTAGGCAACATCGGCCATGGCCGCCCCGAGGCCAGCTGAGCCAGCCCCCGCAGAAGCGAACCTGTCCCGGCAGCCTGGGGGCTGCCGGGACAGGTCATGAGCGCTTCGGGCTCGTTAATCCTGTTGGGTGAGCGTGAGGCTAGCTGCTCCTGATCCAGGTGTTACTGAACGCGCCGGTACTGCTGGCAATCGTGCTGGTGGAATCCTTGTCCTGGCCGCTGTTGTCGATCATGATGATCTCGGTCGGCTTCTGCGAGCCCAGCGACGTCCCGTTGGCGTCAGAGGCGCTGTAGTTGACGGTGCCGAAGTCAGCCAGCGGCAGCACGCCCGACTCGGACGACGGGGCCTCGGTGATGACCTCGGCGGATGAGCGGTCCAGGCCGGTCTCGTTCTTGGTAGTGGTGTGCGTCCAGCCCTGGGTGCTGTCGGTCAGCACGAGGGTGTAGGTCTCGGTCCCGCTGAAGGTGACCGAGGCGCTGAAATGGTCGCCCGGCTTGACCGTGTTGGTGTAGTTGACCGGGTCGGCCGGGTACATCTCGTACCAGCCGTAGTACTGCGGCGACGTGCCATCGCAGTCCACGTCGGTGCCGGTCTGCTCGACCGAGTCGCTGGAGAATCCGTCCAGCCCGACCCAGAAGCTGGAGTACTGGTCAGCCCTCCTGGACGTGCAGGTGCCGGTCGGCTCGATCCAGCTGGCGGAGACACTGTGGAAGGCCCCGTTCGCGCCCGTGACGGCGTAGCCGGACCAATTGGTGCTCTCGTCCTCGTTGACGTGTGTCTTCCGCGATGCGAGATGCCCCGCCGGCCGGACCATCAGTCCGCCTGGGGTGAAGTGCGCGGCGCTTGGATGCGGAGCGAGCGCCGTTGCCGAGGCACTGCCTGCGGCGAGCATGGATCCGAACACGAGGGCCAGCGTTGTGAGCGGAATGCACCATTTTCTGAACATACGGGCTCCTTCGGCCACAGTGGGACGACCGCAGCGAATACTCAGAGTATCCGGATATTCGCCGTAGTAACGGGGTCCTGGCGAACGTAACGTGCGCGTTGGTAACGGAGATACCACAGGTGGGTAAAGGATTGGAATGTCATTCGTCGCTCGGTGCATCTTGCCTGGCCAGGGGCTTGGCGGAAAGCCGGGGCAGACCGGGTGATCTTGCCGTGCGCCGACGCCGTTATGCAGGCGTACCGTTAAAATCCTGCGAGCCACGAGGAGACGCCCATGACGCTTCCTGCCGCCGCGAGCGGCAATCGCTTCGCACAGCGATTGTTCACCCCGCTCCCCGCAAGGTATGACCGGCTCGCCGAGGTTCTCTCGATGGGCCAGAACGGCCGCTGGCGCCGGGCCATGGTCGACCAGATAGTGCCCGCAGCCGGCCAGGTGGTGCTCGACGTGGCATCCGGGACGGCCGGCGTAGCGATCCAGCTCGCTGACCGGACCGACGCCCGGATCGTCGGCGTGGATCTCACCGAGCAGATGCTCCGGCAGGGCAAGCGCAATGTGGCAGCGGCCGGCGCGGCCGGGCGCGTCCGGCTGGTGGCCGGCCGGGGCGAGCAGCTGCCGTTCCCCGATCGCGCGTTCGACGCCCTGACCTTCACTTACCTGCTGCGGTACGTCCAGGACCCGCAGGCGACGCTGACCGAGCTCGCCCGGGTGGTCAAGCCCGGCGCGCGGGTCGCCAGCCTTGAGTTCCTGCGCCCGCCGTCGCCCTTCTGGCGGTTCTGGTGGTGGCTCTACACCCGGCTGCTGCTCCCGGCGGGAGGCTTGCTGACCGGCGGCCGGGAATGGTTCATCGTCGGGCGGTTCCTCGGCCCCAACATCTCCGGGCACTACCGCAGGTATCCGGTCTCCTGGACGGTCGGGGCATGGCGGCGAGCCGGATTCGAGGATGTTGGAGTCAAGGTCATGAGCCTCGGCGGCGGGCTCGTGATGTGGGGAACCCGTACCGGTGACTGACGGCGGCAACTCAGGCGCCCCGCACCCCATGCCTGCGGAATCGGCCGCCGCTGCTGAGGCGCAAGGACCGGGCTCCCGCCCGGCCTACTATGCCGCGCGGCAGGGCGCCTGGCGGGACTGGTGGACGCTGCTGCACCCGCCCTATACGGCGTGGCACCTGTCGTACGTGGTGATCGGCGCGGCACTGGCGCCTCGTGTTCGCTTGCCGGCCCTGCTGGCCACGCTGATCGCCTTCTTCCTCGCCGTCGGGCTGTCGGCGCATGCGCTGGACGAGCTGCGGGGCCGTCCGCTGCAGACCCGGATACCCTCGGCTGCGCTCGCAGCCGTCGCCGTGGCCGGCCTGGCGGGCGCGCTGGCGCTGGGCGTCGCTGGCATCACCAGAGCCGGCTGGGGACTGCTCCCGTTCCTGGTGATCGGGCCAGTCCTGGTCGTCGCCTACAACGCCGAGCTTTTTGGCGGGATCATCCACACGGACCTGGGCTTCGCGGTCGCCTGGGGCGCCTTCCCGGTCCTGACGGCGTACGCAGCACAGACCGGCGGACTGGCACTAGCGCCGGTCCTCGCAGCGGCAGGAGCCCTTGCGCTGTCGGCCGCGCAGCGGCGGCTGAGCACGCCGGCCCGCACCATCCGGCGCCGGACCGCGCACGTGCACGGCACCCTGACGCTGGCTACCGGCGAGACCCTGACGATCGACGCAGCGGCACTTCTTGCCCCGCTCGAGCATGCGCTACGGGCGATGTCGTGGGCCATCGTGCTTCTCGCGGCATCGCTCGCCGTCGCCCGGCTCGCCTAGCGTGCCGGGCTGGCGCGATGCGCGACCGCACGGCCCGGCTGGCGATCACAGGGCCTTTTTGCGCTGCAGGTAATTCAGGGCGCCCCAGCCGACGGGCACCGGCAGCCAGAAGGTCAGCGTGCGGAAGAGCAGCACGGTGCTGATCGCGGTTGCGCCCGGCAGGCCGGCCGCGGTGAGGCCGGCCGAAAGAGCTGCCTCGACCGCGCCGAGGCCTCCCGGCGTGGGCACGATCGACCCGAGGGCGCTTCCGGTCAGGTAGACCACGGCGATGCTAGGCAGCGGCACAGATCCGCCCAGCGCACGAGCCGATGCGGCCAGGCACAGGATGTACGCGGCGGTGAGCAGCAGGGTTCCGCCGATGCCCTGGGCCAGCTTGGCTGGCTGCTGGGCCACATCCAGCAGCCGCGGGATGACATGCCCGAGCATCGGCGCGATGCGGGCGCGCAGCAGCCGCCGGCCCGGCGGGGTGGCGAGCACGGCCAGCCCGGCCGCGACGAGACCGGCAATCACGAAGAACGCCCATTCCGGCGGTCGCAGCGAATGATCCTGGAGGGTGCCGGAAATCGCTGCGAAGACCACCAGCAGGATGATGTGCAGCGCGAACGTCACGACCTGTGAAGCGCCGACGCTGGCGGCCGAGTCGGCCGCCGAGACCCCGCTGCGCCGGAGGTACCGGATGTTAAGGGCGACCCCGCCTGCACCGGCGGGAGTCACGAGGGTGACGAAGGAGCCGGCGAGCTGGACCAGGCAGGTACGCACCAGGCTCAGCCGCTCGAGCACGAAACCGGACAGCGACCACGCGGCGCCGAGGTAGGTGACCGCCGACAGGCCGAGCGCGACGATGCTCCACCGCCAGTTGGCCGACCGGAGCAAGGCACCAAGATTGACCGCCGAGAGCTGTCCGGCAAGCAGGTACACCGCCGCGACCCCGGCGATCAGCGTCACCAGGGTGCGCGGCCGGATCCGCTCCAGCTGGACAGGCGCCACCACGTCGCGCTGGGTCGCGTCGAGCAGCCGTTTCCTGACCGCCGGAAGCACGTCCTTGTGACGGCGCATGGCCGTCCTGGTGGCTCGCTGCAGCACGACGGGCTGCAGCAGCGGCACCACGGCGGAGAGCTCGGCCGCGGCGACCTTCCCTAGCGCGATGTCGGCTGACCTGTCTGGTCCCACCAGCAGCGCGAGCTCGGCAATCAGCTGGGCCACGTCGAGGCGGAGCTGCAGGTCGCTCGCCGCGATATCACCATTGCCCAGGTCCAGCAGCATGATCTGGCCCTCGCGGTTGAGCAGCATCCGGTCCGCAGTCAGGGCGCGGTGCGTGACCCGGTGCTCGTGCAGTCTCAGCACCTGATCCCAGGCGCAGACCAGCTGAGCGTCGGTCGGGCCGGGCTGCAGCTGCGCGAGCGTGCTGCCAGGGTGGTGGTCGTAGGCGAGGACGGTGGCCTCAGGCCCGGCGCGGACGACGGCGCGCAGCCTGGGGGCCAGCACCCCGGCCTCCGCAGCCGCGTAGGCCAGCAGCGCGCGCCGCTCCACCGCGCGGTCCAGCGACAGCAGTGCCGAGCGCGACACCTGGGCCTGCAGCCGCAGCGAGCGGTAGAGCCGGTAGATCAGGCCCGCCGCCTGCTGGTCCCGGTCGAAGACGCTGACGTCGAACCGGCCGCCGTCCTGCATCGTCGCGGCATACTGGCGGGACCCGGTATCAGTCCCGGGCAGGCGTCGCATGTCGGTGACGAGCCGCCCTAGCTGGCCGAGTGCCAGCGCGATCTCGGCGGCTGACGGGCGCTGCGCCCGGAAGCCGGCCACATAGCGCACGCCGAGACCGATAGCCCGGCCGGCCAGGAGCGTGATGGGCAGTGCGAGCACCGTCGTCTTCGATGTCGTCAGGCTCACCAGCGAGTAAGTGCCGACCGTGAGCCACACGGCCGTCCGCCAGCGCGGGCGCCCGCTCAGGCCGATGATCGTGGTATAGGCAGCAAGGCCCGCCAGCGGCGGATCGAGCGGCGGCAGGTGGCTTTTGCCCGTGCTCGCCATGGTGATCGCGTCGTAGAGCAGCTGGGCCGAGGATGTCCGCAGTGCGGCATCGACGAACGCCACGGCGACTACCGCCAGGATGCCCGTGGCCACGGCCTCGGCAAGCTGCCGCGGCTGCCGGCGGAAGATCTGCCGGACGGCCAGTGCCACGGGCAGGACCAGCAGCGCTATGGGCGCCGCCGGACGCGCGATGGCAAGCAGCGGGGTGGGCAGGCTATGGCTAGCCCTCAGCAGGTCATGCTCGGCGCCGGTCGTGGCCGCGCGGGCCGCCAGGCCGATCGCGACAACCAGCACGATCTGGATGGCGTCAACGATGAACCGCAGCAGATCCACTGGCCGGCGGACGCGGCGGCTGAGGTCATCGTGGACCCGGATGGCCGGGACGTGCCCGGGATCTGCCGGGCCCGGGGGCACGAGCCCGGGATCTGCCGGGCCGGGAGGCACCGGGCCAGGGTCCGCCGGGCCGGGAGGCACCAGCCCGGGATCTGCAGCGCCCGGGGGCACCGGGCCAGGGTCCGCCGGGCCGGCGTGGCCCGCTGGGCCGTCCGGCGGCGGATTGTCCCTGCGCACCGTCACGTCACGATCGTTTCATCTGACTGTGCAGGCGCAAACGGGCGCCTGCCGGTAGCGGGCGGCCGACGGCGAATTCGGTGAGTCCCGGGCGCAGCGGGCTCGGTGATGACTCCATGCTGCGGTCAGCCCTCCCATCGCCGGTGCTCTCCGGGACGCGAGCGCAGGGCCGGGATCGGGCCTGAAGCGCAGGCAGGGCACCTGCCTGCGCTGACGTTAATGCCTCGAAGGTGTACGGGTCGTCTGAAGGGGCCTACCATTCGCTCGTGTCGATAGTCAAGCGCCTGCTTGTCGGCCGACCGGTGCAAAGTGACCGGCTGGGCCACACCCTGTTGCCGAAGAAGATCGCGCTGCCTGTCTTCGCCAGCGACGCGCTGTCCTCCGTGGCGTACGCGACCGAGGAAATCCTGATCGTCCTGTCGGCCGGCGGCATCGCGCTCATCTCCGACACGCCGTGGATCGCGCTGGCGGTCGGGCTGCTGATGCTGGTCGTTGTCGCGTCCTACCGGCAGAACGTGCACGCGTACCCTTCCGGCGGCGGGGACTACGAGGTGGCCACCACCAACCTCGGGCAGCGGGTCGGCCTGACCGTCGCCAGCGCGCTGATGGTCGACTACACCCTCACGGTCGCCGTATCGGTCTCCTCCGGGGTCGCCAACCTGGCTTCGGCGTTTCCGGTGCTGTACTCGCACTCGACCCTGATCGCGGTGATCATCGTCGCGGTCATCGCCGTGATGAACCTGCGCGGCGTGCGGGAATCGGGCACTGCATTCGCGATCCCGACCTACTGCTTCATCGGCGTCGTGACGCTGCTGATCGTATGGGGAGCCACCCGGCTCGGACTCGGCCAGCACCTGCGAGCCGAGAGTGCCAGCTACCGGTACAGGTCAGCTCAGGAGTACACCGGCCTGGCCCTGGTCTTCCTGCTGCTGAAGGCCTTCTCGTCCGGCTGCACGGCGCTAACCGGCGTCGAGGCCATCAGCAACGGGGTGCCCGCGTTCCGCAAGCCCAAGAGCAAGAACGCAGCCACCACGCTGGCCCTGCTCGGCGGAGTCTCGGTCTCGATGTTCGCCGGCATTACCGCGCTGGCGCTGATCAGCCACGTGCATGCAGGCCTGCCGGGCGATCTGATCGGCGTCCCCGCAGGGAAGACACCGAGCACGGTGATCGCGCAGGTCGGAACCGCGGTATTCGGCGGGTCATCGCCGTTCTTCTACTTCCTGCAACTGTCCACCGCGCTGATCCTCGTGCTGGCGGCGAATACCGCGTTCAACGGTTTCCCCGTGCTCGCCTCGATCCTGTCCAGGGACGGCTTCCTGCCGCGCCAGCTGCGCAACCGCGGGGACCGGCTGGCCTTCAGCAACGGGATCCTGCTCCTTTCCGGCTTCGCGATCCTGCTGGTCGTGATCTTCCAGGCGTCCCCGACCCGGCTGATCCAGCTGTACATCATCGGCGTGTTCGTGTCCTTCGTCTGCAGCCAGACCGGGATGATCCGGCACTGGAACCGCAACCTGCGCGGCACGACCGACCCCAAGATCCGGCTGCACATGATCAGGTCCAGGGCGATCAACACGGTCGGCGCCTGCGTGACGGCCGTCGTCCTTGTCATCGTGCTGGTCGGGAAGTTCGTCAGCGGGGCCTGGATTGTCGTGATCGCGATGCCGGTGATCTGGCTGACCATGCGCGGCATCCACCGGCACTATGCCAGCGTGGCGCTCGAGCTGATCCCGCCGGACGACATACCGGTCACGCTGCCGGCCAGCAACCGGGCGATCGTCCTGGTGTCCAAGCTGCACCTGCCGACGCTGCGGGCGCTGGCCTATGCGCGGGCGACCAGGCCCAGCCACCTGGAGGCGATCACGGTCGATGTCGACGAGGCGGAGACGCTCCGGCTGAAGGAGGAGTGGGATCGCAGCGGCCTGGCGATACCGCTGACCGTCATCGCCTCGCCGTACCGGGAAATCACCCGGCCGGTGATGGCCTACGTGAAGCGGCTGCGCAGGGAAAGTCCCCGGGACATCGTGACGGTCTACATCCCCGAGTACGTGCTCGGTCACTGGTGGGAGCAGGTGCTACACAACCAGACCGCGCTGAGGCTCAAGGCCAGGCTGCTGCAGCTGCGCGGCGTGGTGGTCGCGAGCGTTCCCTATCAGCTGAGCTCGGCGACCCGGCAGCAGGAAGCGCACGGACACGGCTCGCTCCTCCCGGCCGGGCCGCCGGGCGGCACGCCGGGCCCGGGCGGTCCGGGCGGCACGCTGGGCCCGGGCGGTCCGGGCGGCACGCTGGGCCCGGGCGGTCCGGGCGGCAAGCCGGGCGAGGCAGGCAGGGCCGGCGCACAGCCGGGCGGCCCTGCCAGGGCCAACGGCCAGCAGGCCGGGCTCGCCGGTGCGGGCGGCGGCACCGGCCCGCAGCCGCGGCTCCGGCGGCTGCCGGCCCTGCGGCGGCTCACCGCCGGGCGCGAGCAGCTGCACGCCGAGGAGCTGCAGGCAGAGATCAACCATGTCAGCGCCAAGCTGATCGCTGATGTCGCCGACGGCGAGGTCGCCGACGTGGCGGGCACGCTGCGGACGGTGACGCTGCGGCCGAGGGGGCCGAGCCTGACCATGGAGGCCGATCTTTGGGACGGCAGCGGCAACGTCACCCTCATCTGGCTGGGCAGGCGCGATATTCCCGGTATCAGCCCGGGCCGCCGCATTGTCGTGCACGGGCGCGTCGCCCGGATCAAGGGCGAGCTGACGATTTACAACCCGGTCTACGAGCTGCGGTCCTCAGGTCCGGACTGACCGGCTCTTCTCGGCGCCGGTGAACCGGTAGCCGATGCCGGGCTCGGTGAGCAGGTAGCGCGGCCTTGACGGGTCGGGTTCCAGCTTCCTGCGCAGGTGGGCGACATAAACGCGGAGGTAGTTGCCCTCTGTCTCGTACCGCGGCCCCCAGACTTCCTGCAGGAGCTGCCGCTGCGTCACCAGCCGGTCATGATGGCGAACGAGCACCTCGAGCAGCTGCCATTCGGTAGGAGTGAGCCGTACATCGCTGCCATTCCTCGTCACGCGCTTGTCGGCAAGGTCGACAGTGAAGTCGGCAGTGACCACCACCGGCTCATCGGGCGCCCGGGTGGCTCGCCGGACAGCCGCGCGCAGCCGGGCGAGCAGCTCATCCATCCCGAATGGCTTGGTGACGTAGTCATCGGCGCCGGCGTCGAGGGCGGCCACTTTCTGGCTCTCCTGGCCCCAGGCCGACAGCACGATGATCGGCGTTGACGTCCAGCCGCGGACGCCCCTGATGACATCCGTGCCGTCCATGTCCGGCAAGCCGAGATCGAGTATCAGCACGTCGGGGTGGTCCCTGGCCATCGCAGCCAGGCCCGATGCGCCATCAGCGGCGGTGCTGACCTCGTAGCTGCGCGCCGTCAGGTTGATCTGCAGCGCCCGCAGGATGGGTGCCTCGTCGTCGATCACGAGCACGCGGGTCACGATTCGGCTGCCACGGCGGAACTCGCGGAGAGGCTGGCGACGGGCAGCGTCACCCGCATCGTGAGGCCGCCTCCCTCGGTGTCGGCGGCGGCGACCGAGCCGCCCATCGTGTCGATGAAGCCCTTGACGACGGCCAGCCCGAGGCCCACCCCGGTACCGGAGTTCCTGGCGCTGAGCCGCTCGAATGGCTCGAACATGCGCGGCTTCAGCTCGTCCGGCACGCCCTGGCCGTGGTCAACGACGTCAAGGATCACGGTCTCGCCCGCCTGCCGCGCGTACAAGGCCGGCGGCTGGCCGGGCGGTGAGTAGGCCAGCGCATTGGCGAACAGGTTGGCAAGGACCCGCTCAAGCAGGCCAGGATCCGTGCGCACCAGCGGCAGGCCGTCCGGCACCGACAGCTGCACGTTCATGCCCTCGTCGAGCCCGCGGAGCGCGACCGGCGCTACCTCGTCGATCGCCGTCGGCCGCAGGAACGGCTGCAGCGAGCCGGTGGACAGGCGGCTCATGTCCAGCAGGTTGCCGATCAGCGCGTCCAGGCGGTCCGCGGACTGCTCGATGGTCGCGAGCAGGGCTGCCTCGTCAGCAGCCGTCCACTGCACGTCCGTCTGGCGCAGCGTGCTGACGCTGGCCTTGATGGACGCCAGCGGAGTGCGCAGGTCATGACTGACCGCCGCGAGCAGCGCCGTGCGCATCCTGTTGCCTTCGGCCAGCGCTTCCGCCTGCGCCGCCTGCGTGCGGAACCGGTCCCGGTCGAGTGCGGCCGCCGCCTGCGCGGCGAAGCCGTCCAGCATCCGCGCGCTCAGCGGCCGGGACTGCCCGGCCACCAGCAGCGCCAGGCCCGGCCGCATCTCCACCCTGGTGACAGCGGCGGACTCCGGCGCGATCCCGCGCACGGAGACCCTGATCCACTGCTCGCGGACCTGCTCGGCAAGCTCGGCCCGGCCCTGCCAGATGCTGGTGAGGTGCTCAAGGACGGCCGCCGGGGTGTCGGCTCCGCCGAGAACTGTCTGGGCGAGCGCCAGCAGGGACGCGGCATCCTCGCCGCTGCGGGCCGCCTGGAGCGCCCGGCAAGCGGCCAGGTGCACCACGCTGCTGACGGTCACCGCCACGGTGACGAAGAGCAGCAGGGCCAGCAGGCTCCGGGGCTCGGCGATCGTCAGCGTGTGCAGCGGCTTGGTGAAGTACCAGTTGAGCAGCAGGCTGGCGGTGACAGCGCCGAGCACCGCCGGCCAGAAGCCGCCGACCACGGCGATCGCCACCACCGCGACCAGGTAGATCAGCAAGTCATCGGCAAGGCCGAGATGCGGCTGGCCGGCCACGAGCGCAGCGGTCAGCAGGGGCAGCCCGGCGGCCAGCAGCACTCCGGCCAGCCGCCTCCTGGTGCCGATGACGCCGGACAGATTCGGCAGCCTGCCGGCGGGCGTCTCGTCGGCCCGCGCCCAGAGTCCCTGGGCAGCCGCCCGGCGGACGCGCTGGCGCAGCCTGCGTTCCGGCGTGCCGCGACCCGGCGCTCCGGCCTCGTGCAAGCCGGCCCCGTGGATGCCGGCGTCGTGCAAGCCGGCCCCGTGGGTGCCGGCGTTGTGCAAGCCGGACTCGCGGGTGCCGGCCTCGAGCATGCCAGGCGCCGGCGTGCCGATCTCACGCGCGCCGACCTCCCCGGCAGGGATGCCGGGATCTGCGGCGCCCGCTGGCGAGCCATCGCCGGAGACGTCCACATTCCACAGTCTGTACGAAGAAACAGCGCGCCGCACCATCAGGCCGATCGCGGCTCCTGCCACGGCGCAAGCCGCCATCACCACCACCGCATGCACGGCCGGCGGCCCGGCGGGCCGTAGCTGGCCGTACGGCGGGCGGGAGAAGCCGACGGCGGTGAGCCATCCGATCAACCCCAGCAGGGGCGCGACGGCAGGCTCGGCGACCATGGAGCCGACCGCGACGACGATGGCCGCGAGCACGAGCACCGCGCCGGCCGGAAGGCTGCCGTGCAGCGCCGCCGCGGCGGCGCCGATCATGAGCAGTGCAGCGAAGCCAGTGGGCAGGGCATATGGCGCCGCGAGCCCGCGGCGCCCCGGTGAACTGTTCATATCGGTTCCAGTTCACTGCTGACCTGGCCGATCGCAGCGGATCTTGACGCGATCTTAACGCCGCCCCTGGCTGTCTTGACGCGGCATTAGCGCCGCCCCGGCCTGCGTGCCCTCCCGCTGACCGGTCAGGTACGTGAGGTGGTCCGCGATGACATGTCAGGTACGTGAGGTGGTCCGCGATGACGTGGCGCTGCGCAGGAGCTCCTGATAAAGCGCCGCGGTATCGGGATGAGGCTCGCCAGCCGGTGCGATGTCGGCGATCACCCCGAGGCAGTGGTTCCACGCCTCGCGGACACCGGACAGGTTGCCGGCAACATGCTCGGCGCGCATCAGGGCCCGCCACAGCTGCTCTGCGGCGATGTCACCGGCCAGTCCAGCCCGGGCGGCGCGAGCGGACGCGGACGGATCCCCGGAGGCGAGTTCCAGCGAGGCAAGCATCTCGGCGGCGTCGACGATCTGCGCGCGGACCGTCTCCGCGAAGGCCAGATCGAGCCACCAGTGGTAGCAGCCGGTGAACGGCTGCCCGCGGACCAGCGTCAGGGCCTCCCGCAGCCCGCTGGCATCCCTGGCCGCCAGGCCGTGCTCGGCGAGAGCGCTGAAGTCCGCCCAGTCGAACCGTGCCTCCGGGTGCAGCGAGTACTGGCCGCCGCCGAGGTGGACGATCCATTCCGCGCCGCCGGGGGCCGGCCCGAGCTGGCGGCGCGTCCGCGCGATGAGCTGCCGGAGCGAGTCACTGGGCTTCGGGTGATCCGGATCGGCGCCGAGCAGGTAGCCGAGCTGGGGATTCGACAGCCCGACCGGCCCGTTCAGCGCAAGCGCCAGGATCAGCTGGCTCTGCGCAGGAAGCAGCGCGCCGGAGGCGCCATTGATGGTAAACGAGCCGAGAATCCCGATCCGCAGCGTCCCGGCCGGCGCCGGGACGGCGGCCAGGTCCGGCGAGCCCCCGGCGGCTGTCTCCGCGGCATGCTGGCGGCCGGCCGGGGCGTCTGTCCCGGATCCCGGATCCCCGAACGACCTGGCCAGCGTGTCACCGTCCAGCCCGGACCCCTGATCGCCGAGCGAGCCGGGTACCGTGTCACCGTCCAGCCCGGACCCCTGATCCCCGAACGACCTGGCCAGCGTGTCACCGTCCAGCTCGAATGCCTGATCGCCGAACGATCCGGGTACCATGTCGCGGTCCAGCCCGGACCCCTGATCATCGAACGATCCGGGTATCGTGTCGCGGTCCAGCCCGGACCCCTGATCACCGTCCAGCTCTTCTGCCCAGCCCGGAGAGCTCGTTGCCGCAGTCCAGGAGGAGCCGTCATAGGGCGGAAAGTCGGGGGCGACGTCGCCGGACTGCGCAGCCGTGTCGAACAGGCTGACGATCGACTCGTAGTCCTCCTCCGTTAGCGCCTGCGGCCTGACCTCGAGCTGCAACGGGGAGATCTGCGCGGCGATCCCGCCTGGCCGGTCCGGGTCGGAGGAAAGCAGCAGGCTGGAGGGCGCGGCCGACCCGCCTGGACTGCCGGTGCCACCGGGCACCAGCGCCGCGATCCCCCCCGGCTCGCTGGTGATGTCGATCAGGAAAGACAGCTGCGCCGCCGTCGGCGGGATCCGGCTGACGAGCAGGTAAAGCGCCCAGTCCTCATCATCCGGCTCGGCAATGCGGCGGTAACGGACGTCGACCGGGCCGCCGTCGGCCAGCCTGCGCTGGAGGGTGACGGCCTTGGCAGCGAGGAGGTCGAGCGCCTCATCAAGGTTGTCGCAGGTCGTCGCGCGGCCCTCGGTCACCTCAAGTTCGCTGTATCCGCAGATGATGAGGTCGTACCAGCCGGCCAGCTCGCTGGTGGCGAGCTCCGCGGCAGCCGTTGCGAGGACCCGGTTCACCAGCCGCGGCGGGCCGTCGACGGTCGTGACCCGCAGGTGCTCAAGATCAACCAGCAGGTACCCGCCGCCGTCGTCGGCGATGCCCGCGGTGAGCAGCCCGGGCAGGAGATCGCCGTGCGCGGCCGGGTGCGGGCCGGCCTGCGGCTCCGCGCCGGCCGGCAGCGGCAGGTGCCACGCCATCCCCTGGCGCCCGCCCGGCACGCTGAACGGCGGCGGCGGCGGCTCGCTGGCCGGTGATGCCAGCAGCAGCTCCATGGCGGAACTGGTGAGATGGATGCCGGCGATGTCGGGCAGCTGCTGGCCCGACGATGCAAGGCCGGTGCCGAGCTCGCCGAGCGCCGTCCTGAGCGTGGTAGCCGCCTGCGGCGGCCTGATCGCATGCAGCCGCTGCTCAGCCTGCATGACGGGCGCGCTAGCCGGCATCGGTATCCTGCGCCCTGGCCGCCTTGACTGGCGCTGGCGGTGACGCATCCGCGCGAGCGACACCATGACGCCGCCGGCCAGCATCCCGGCGGCGAACACCTCGATCGGCGGGACTTCCTCTTGCTGTGTGATGGGAGGCGGCTGCGCTGCCACGCGGCCGGCCGGCGGGTTGTACCCGGTCGGATCGGCGGAGTCTCCCAGCGACCCGGCCTGGCTGGCCGCCGGATGCGGACGGCTGAAGCGATGATCCCTGGACGGATGAGAAGGATGATGAGCAGGGTGGCTCGGCGGGGGCTGCTGCGCCGGGCTCGCGGTCGCGGGAAGCTGCAGAACCCACCCGGCCCAGACCACGGACGGGTCGCTGAATACCTGACCGTCGCCCATCGCGTGCCCGATGTTGAGCTTCACGATCTCGGGATACAGGTCCCCGTCGCCGAGATAGCGCTGGGCTATCGTCCACAGGCATTCACCCGGACGGACGACCACCCCCTGGTAGGAAGCCATGCTCATCACCTGTGGAACTGCCGGCGGACTGACGGACTGATTTCCGGTGGCCTGCTCCCCGGCCGGATAGGCCGCGAAGTCACCGTTACCGAGGTCATGGGCACCGAAGTCATGGGTACCGAAGTCATGGGCACCGAAGTCATCGGCACCGAGGTCATGCTGCGCCGCGGCGAGAGTGCCTGGACCGCCGGCCTGCGCCGAGAATGCGGGGGCCATGGCGACAGGCATGGCCGGCGCCGCGGCGAGCATCGCGGTGGCCGGGTTAGTGAATGTGAGGGCGGCGAGCGCGACCAGCTGGCCTGCCATATTCTGCAGGCTGCCAAGCCTCAGCCGCGGGGCCTGCCGGCCGCGCACCGCCGCCAGCGTCTCGGTGATCACCGCCAGGCTGAAAAGCGCCCAGGCGATCCAGCTGATATCTCGCACGACGCCAAGGAACAGCGATCCGCTATCGCGGTGCAGCAGCGCTGCGCTCACCTGATGCAAGGACGGGAGCCGGCCCGGGACCGGGCTGCCGCCGAATCGGTACAGCACCGCCGGCAGGCCGACCACCAGTAGGAGCAGCGTGACCAGGGCGGTCAGCCCGCGCACGGCCGAGACCACCCGGCGGCCTTTCCTGCGCCCGGTCATGCGCCTGGTCCCGTCACGCCGGTTACCAGCGAGGCGGTCGCCGCGCCGGTCGAACGCATCGAGTCAATGCCGATGATCGAAAGAACGCTGGTCGGCTCGGAAACAGTGACCGTGACACGGATGGATTCCGTTCCCTGCGCGGCCACCGAGCCCTGCAGGCTGCCATCGGCCAGGTAGGCGCGGGCCGCGGCGGCCAGGTAGGCGCGGGCCGCGGTGATGGCCTGGCTCTGGTCAACGACGAAAGTCCCTGTCGAGTAGGCCGTGGACTGATTCACGATCCCCGCTCCCGCGCGGGCCGCCTCCTGCGCGACGGCGTCCGCGTTCTCGGCAGCCCTCAGCTTGGCGCCGCCATCGATGACGATTCCGGCCAGCGCGATGAGCGCTACCGACAAGGCGGCCAGCATCAGGGTGATAGAGCCCCGCTCGCGGTCGCATCGCCCGGCCCGCGCGGTCCGCACTCGCCCGGCCCGCACTAGCCCGGCCCGCACTAGCCCGGCGAGGCCGCGCACGCTTGCGTGAGCGCGCCACGCCCGGCCCGGCCGGCTCATACGCGACCTCCAGTGATCAGGTTCATCTTGTGCTGTGCCGCCGCTCGATAGTGCCGCCCGGCCTGTGACAGTCCCTGTGACAATCACCGCGACGTTCATCGCGGCGGTCACCGGGCCCGGTAGGGATCGAGCGGCGAGGTAAAGGTCGCCGTCAGCGTCTTGCTCCCCGGCATGCCGGGGACGAGCAGGTCAGACAGGGATACCCGGCAGGTAACCTGCGCGGTGACCTGCGCGGGCAGCCCCACCGGGACTGCGAAGCCGGACACGTTGACTGTCACGATCGGCGCGCAGTCGATGGCGTCCTGGCCGAGCGCTATCCGCGCGCTGGCGAGCGCGGCCGTCTGGGCCGTGGCCGGGGTACGGGAGATGGATGCCTGCCGGGCGGCGTCGCGGGCAGCGGCGTCCACGGACCCCTGGGCAATCGATGTCCGCCCGGCCGCGATCATCAGCCCGAGAAAGAAAAGGATCACGGGCGCGAGGATCACGAGCTCAAGGGCCGCGTTGCCGCGATCACGGCACGGCGGGCCTGCTCTCATGTCGTGCTCCTGGGCTGTCATGGCGTGGTGAACTGCTCGACCGGCGCCCTGGCGACCTGCGTGATCTTGATGACGATGCCGGGTACCAGGGACGGTGCCTGGCCGGTCACCGTCACCTCGACGGTGGCCTCGCTGCTGCCCGCCGTAGAGGCCGAGGGCGCGAGCAGGTAGCCGGAAGCCGACGAGCGGGCAAACGCGAGAGCAGTGCTCGGGCCCGCGTTCAGCGGTGCATTGAGCACCCGCGCGGCGTCGGCACCCTGGCGGGCGGCGGCGAGCGCCGCCTGCCGCGCCAGGTACCACAGCGACGTCTGGACGATGACCATCACCGCGGCCAGGAAGACCGGCACGATGATCACGTAACTCAGGGTCAGCGCGCCATGGTCGCCGCGGCCCCGTCTCCGGTATCGGATTGCTCGCATGGCTAGGGGATCTTCGCCTCGTATTTCTTGATATCGGCAGTGAAGACGACGCCGGCCGCGATGGCCGCGACCACGAGGATCCCGGCGATCACAATCCACTCCAGCGTGATCGCGCCAGATTCGGGCTGGCCGTCCAGCGCGGCGCGGGCGCGGGCGCGTGCCCGCAGCAGCAGGTATCTGACCGCGGTCCACAACGGGTCATTCACGGGGCCTCCTCGGGTCCGGGCGGGACTATCCCGCTCCTAGCGTGCGGTAGACAACGGGGAAGATCATGAGCAGCAGGAAGCCGGTGCCCAGCAAGGCGATCGGGATCACCATCGTGGTGCTGCGCGAGCCGGCCTTGGCACGGTCGGCGGCCAGCGCCTGGGCGCGCATGGAGGCGGCACGGGCGCTCAGCGTGTCAATGATGCGCGCGCCTTCCTGCCCCGCGACGCCGGCGATGTCGGCCAGGTCGGCCAACTCGGCCACGCCGGTCTGGCTGGCCAGGTCGGCCAGGCCGGCCCAGGGAGCGAGGCCGGCCTTGCGCGCTTCATCGAGGGCGGCGGAGATTCGCTCGAACGCCCAGCCACCGCCGATTCCGGCCGCGGCCTCCAGTGCCTCGGTGGGCGCGGCGCCGGCTCCCCGCTCCAGCGAGACCAGATCGAGATAGCTAGTGAGCGCGTGCCGGAAGTCGGCTCGCTTCTCGGCCGCGTTGACCTTCGTGACGAAGTCGGGGGCGAAGAACATGGCCGCGCCGAAGGCCAGTGACGCGGCGGCGGGGAGCGCCCACGGCAGGCGGCCGCCTGCCAGCGTCAGCAGCCCGGCCAGCACCGGCACCACGGCGAGGCCTATCGCGCCGCAGGCGATCTTGCTGGCCAGCCAGGACTCGCGGTCCTGGCCGAGTATTTCCAGGTCCTGGCGCGGTACCGGCAGCCAGGGCGCCGCCGCGCTGAGCCGGCGGGCGGCCTGCCGGGACGTCGGCTCAGCGCCGGCCGCGCCGGTGCCCGCCTCGAGCCTGGCCAGCGCGGCCTCCAGCCGCGTGCCCGCCGGCAGCAGCTCGCGGACGACCAGGAAGAAACCGAGCCCGGCCAGCACTCCGGCGGCTACCAGCCACAGATTCACCGCGGCCTCCCTGGGACCGGCCGGGCCGCCGGGATGGCGGCCGGCGAGACCGGCGCCGCGGGGGCATCGAGGAACCGGCCGGCCGCCGGGATACTGCCGAGCCGGTGCAGCCAGGCCAGCCCGATGGCGTACATGCCGGCCACCAGGGCAAGCACGATCTGCCCTGGCAGCGTCCCGAAGGGCGCGGAGTAAGCGCGATTGAGCACCGCGAAGACAGTGAAGCCGCAGACGAAGATCGTGATCCACCTGACGGTCGTCGTGTGCTGCGCCCGTTCCGCCTCGATCTCCCTGCGGGCGGCGACGTCCCGCCCGAGCATCTCGGCAAGAGCGCTGAGCACGGCGTGCGCCCCGCCGCCCCGGCGGCTGGTCGCGATGATGAGCGCCGCGGCGAGGCGGTCCCCCGCGGGATCGTCGATATCGGCGGCGAAGGCCCGCAGCGCCGCCTCGGTGCCGGTCCGGGCCGACAGGCGGCGGGCGAGGGCGCCGACCGGCCCGGCGATGGCGTCGGGGACGGAGCGGGCGCTCGCCTCCAGCGCGTCCTCCAGTGCCCGGCTGGCGGTGAGCATGTCGGCAAGCCGCCGTGCCCACTGCTCCAGTGCTTCCAGCGTCGCGGTCCGCCGCCGCTGGTCCCTGCCGGAGGTGAGCTTCGGCAGGAAGATCACCGCAGCCGCGGCGACGATCGCCGCCACCGGCCATCGCGTGATTGCCAGCACCGCGAGTAAGGCGACGAGTGCGAGCAGCCACCGCCGGGCCGAGACCCCGGGAACGATGGCACGCAGCGCGCGAGATCCCGGCGGCGTTCCCGGCGCCGGGGCGCGCCTGGTGAGCTCGCTGACAAGGAGCACGAGCCCGGCCGCGATGAGAGCACCGCCGCAGGCGGCGAAAATGGTCATCGCCAGCCCTCCGCCCGGGCCATGCCGCGCTGCCGGTCGAGCATGGCGGCCTGGAAGCCGACTGCCTCCAGTCTCGCCAGCATCCGCGGTGACGGGGTGTGGGCGGCGACGGCCTGGCCGCCCGGCCCGTTGGGCAGGAAGAGCCTGTTGACGGCTGGCCGGTCGGTATCGCCCGGCGGCATGACCTCGAGGATTTCGGAGACATACCGCAGCGTCCGCCTGCCGTCGTACCGCTTGCGCACGTGCACGATCAGGTCAACCGCCATCCCGACGAGTACGTGGATGGCGCGCTCGGCAAGGGCCAGGCCGCCGCGCAGGCCGAGGATCAGGATGCGGTCGAATGCCTCGCCCGGCGAGTTGGCGTGCAGCGTGCACATGGAGCCGTCCTGGCCCGAGTTCATCGCCTCCAGCATCGGCATGATCTCGGACCGCCGGACCTCGCCGACCAGGATGCGCTGCGGATTGTGCCGGAGCGCGTGCGCGACCAGGTCATGCAGCGTGATGGCGCCGACGCCTTCGGAGTTCGCCTCCCTGGCCTCGAACGCGATCACGTCCGGGTGGCCGGGCATGTCATGCAGGAACAGCTCGTACTCGGACTCCAGGGTGGCCACCCGCTCACCGGGCGGAATCTCGCTGGCCAGGCCGCGCAGCAGGGTCGTCTTGCCGGAGTTCACGCCGCCGGTGACGATGATGTTGTGCCGGCTCCTGACCGCCGCGGACAGGAACGCGGCGGTGGGCGGGTCCATGGTGCCGAGCTGGACGAGCTTCGCCAGGGTGACGTCGAGATAGCCGTGCCGGCGCAGCGACACGCACGGCCGCGGCGTTACCGACATGGTGGCGGTCATCCTCGCGCCGCCGGTGAGCGCCACGTTCACCAGCGGCGCGCCGGCCGAGAAGTCCCGCGCGGTCTGGCCGCCGCGGGCCGCCCAGTTGCGGATCATGTCGACCAGCGCCTCGTCGCTCGCGGCGACTGGCGGCGCCATCACCCGCTCCCCGGTGGCGTAGGTCACCCACACCTGATCGCAGCCGTTGATGTCGATGTTCTCCACGGCCGGGTCCCGCAGGTAGCCGGCCAGCGGCCCGAGGCCGTACCGCTGGTCGTAGACAGCCTGCGCCAGCGCCTCCCTGTCGGCCGGCGACGGCACCGGCGCGCCCGCCCTGACCCGTCGTTCGGCCCAGACCCGGGCGGCATCACGGATCAGCGGCAGGATCGTCTCGGGCGGCGCGCCATCCTCAAGCCTGCTGGCCACCATGGCATGAACCTCGGCCACGCCCTGCTGCAGGCGCGGGTCCGCGGGCCCGCCGCCGGTTATCCTCGGCGGCCTGGCGAGTGCAGGCGGCTGCCGGTGCCCGTCCGCCTCCCCCGCCGAGACCGGCCAGCGCAACTCGGTCATGGCCGCGGCCCCAGGCCGGTCACGGAACCGCCCCCGGCCAGGCCGGTCACGGAACCGCCCCCGGCCAGGCCGGTCACGGAACCGCCCCCGGCCAGGCCGGGGGCGGCCAGGCCCTGGGTTCCCGTTGCGGCGTCCGGCGCTGCCGCCGCGGCCAGGCCGCGCAGCGTGCGCCCGGTGACCGCGGCTGCCCTCAGCAGCGGCCGTGCGTGCAGGCTGCGCCGGCTGCCGGCGCCATCGGAGAGCACGCCGGCGGTCTTGCGATCATCCGGCAGCGTGCCGGCGACCGGCACGCCGAGGGCCTTGGAGACCTCGCGGGGTGAATGAGTCCCCTCCCCCGCCAGCAGCAGCGTGACGCGCTGCAGCCCGCCGAGGAGCTGGCCGAGCATCTCAATCCGCGGCCGTGCCCTGGCCACCTGGCGCAGCGACGGGCGCAGTACCAGGGCGGCGACGCTCGCCGCGGCGATCACCGACAGCGGCCCGTCGCCCGCATCGAGGCGGCCGCAGTCAGCGATCACGTCCGCCGGAAGCGAGGAGAAGGCGGTGGCCAGCGCGGGCCATGCCGGGGCGAGACCGGCGCCCTGCCGGGGGTCGGAGATCCCGGCGAGCAGGAACCGTTCGCGGGCGTCGTCCAGTTCGATCAGCTGCGGCCACAGCCCCCGGGCGGCGGCGTCGGCGCCGCGGCCCGCGTCGAACGCGAGGCTGAGCAGGCCGCGGGTGGCCGGCACGTGGCCGGCGAAGAGCCCGGCCAGGATGTCGCCCCCGCTGGGGTCGCATTCGGCGAGGATGACCTGGGACGGCCAGCCAAGCGCAAGGGCTAGCGCCGCGGTTGTCACGCCCGGTGATCCGCCCGCCGACACGAGCGCATACAGCGCCATCAGGGGCTCCGCGCGGTGACGATGAGGGCGATCTGGGCGGTGGATGCCTGCTCCGCGAGCGCGACCGCGTCCTGGTCATGCACCAGCAGGTCAACGACATCGAAGCCGTCCTGGTCAGGAACGCTATTGACCTTCTCCACCACGCCGGGCACCGGATGGGTCAGCACCGGCGCCGTGCCGGTGGTGCCCGCCTGCCCTTGCGCGCCGGGGGTGGCGACCGCCAGCACCTGGTCACCGGGGAACAGCCCGCTGGCAGGCAGCGAGGACGGCCGGACCGCGACCGGGACAAGCTGCTGGCCGGGGCCAGGCGGCTGCGACGTGGTCAGGTCCGATGCGGCCAGCAGCGTGCCCGGCACGAGCGCCGTGGCCGCGACGTGGCCGACTGCCTGCTGCAGCTGGCGGCCCGGAATGACCTGGATGCCCGGGCCGGCGGCAATGGTCGTCGTCGTCAGGTCGGCAGAGGTGATCACCTGGCCGGCTGGCACGGCAGTGGTCACCAGCACTACCGGTACCTGATGATTGGCCCGCTGGTAGAGGCCGGCCGAGACCAGGACCCCGGCTCCGACCAGGGCGACCGCCAGCGCGATCATCGCCGGGCGGCGGCGCCGCGGCAGCCCGCGCAGCTGGCCGGGCTGCGGCCCGCCTGCACGGCCATTGGGCGGCAGCTCCGGCTCAGGGTGATAGGCGGTGCCGAATCCGGGGGCCGGGTGGCCAGTGCTCACCGGCCGCCTCCGGTCACCAGGGCTTGCCCCTCGGCGATGCGGACACCGAAGGTGGTGGTCTCCTGGAGCGGCGGGTTCACGACGCCTCCCGCGCCTCCCGACCCTGTCCACGTGGCGGTCCAGGTGACCGTCACCGAGGACTGGTAGGCGTGCCCTGGCTGCAGGTCGGACGACTGGTCGTAGGTGTAGGAGCAGTCGGTATGCTGCGCGCTCGCCGGGAGCCTCGGATCGTACGCCGTCCCCGGGCCGGTGCAGGAGACGCCAGGAAGGCCGCCGCCGGGCGAGATCGTCATCTTGCTGGGCACCGCGGTGACCCGTGCCCACACCGGCCCGACGGAGACCTGCGCGGTGACCGGACGCCACTGGGCGGCAGGCAGCCACACCCACTCAGCCAGCCCGACAAGCCCGGCATGCCCGCGCGGCGGCGCTGTCGCCGGGGCAGGCAACGGCACCGACAGATCCGCCAGCGCCCATTGCAGTAGCTCCTGAGGGGTGACGCCGGGATCCGCGGTGGTCGCCCCGTCCGGGACGAGGACCAGCCCGGTCTGCTCGGTGACCTGGCAGACGATCCACATCCACTTCTCGCCCTTGGGCGCCGGATAGGGATCGGGGTAGCCAGCCGGCAGCGCGTCCAGCTTGCAGGTATCACCGCCGCCGCCTCCGCCGCCTCCGCCCGGGCCACCGGGCCCGCTGCCGCCGTTACCGCAGACGACCACCCAGCCGGTGGGCGTCCTGACGACGCGGCAGCCAGGCGGGGCGCCGCCGGCCCCGGCCACCGCCGGCGGCACTGCCTGCAGGATGATCACGGCCGCGATCGAAACGGCCAGTGCCAGGTGCTTCAGGAATCGCATGGCGCCACCACCGGGACGAGGTTGCTGACAAGCCAGCTGCCGCCGCGCAGGACGAGGCTGGCGTAATAGTTCGCCCGCGCGCTGCCGAAGCTGTGCGGCAGGGCCAGTCCGGTGCGGGCGTTCTTCAGGCCGGCGTGGCTCAGGTCGACGCAGTCGTGCACGGTCGCCCTGCTCTTTCGCACCTGGACGCTCAGGATGTGCAGGACCGGGTTCCCGTCGGCGACGGAATGAGAGTCCCAGTCCTGCCTGAGCGCCGCGATCAGCCCGGGAATGGCGGTGGCCGGCACGTAGGGGGCCAGGATCCGGCGCGCCAGCCGCGGGTTACCGGCATTCACCGCGTCATCGCTGGCCTGCCAGTAGCCGGCGTAGGCGGCCATCACCTGCTGGCGCGGGCCGGGCCGGTCAGCGAGCTGCAGTGGTGCCGGTGACCGGACGCTGGTCTTCGGCGGCAGCCGCACGCTGGCCTGGCCGCCAGTGCAGCCTGCCGCCGCCAGGGCCAGCGCAGCTGTGAGCGCTGCCGGGGCAAGCCGCGCGGCGCTGCCCGGGCCGGCGCCCGGGCGCCGGCGAGACGGCGGCCCGCTGCGCTGGCGCGGCAGCTGTGCGCCCGGATCGGCTAACAGCCGGCCCGCGCCGATAAGGCTAGGTATCAACCGGGATACTCCCGCTCTTGACGATTCGCGGCCTCTGATCGCGTGACAGCATCCCGCAGACCCGGTACTCAGCACAAGTGCAACGATTGCGAATTGTGACTTGATCATTACAATCTTCCGGGCTGTGAGTGGTTCCGGAGGTGCCGGGCCGGCCACCGGGCGCGGCGGCAGCTAGCCTCCTGACATGACCGCATTGCCGGTAACGGGCACGCTCCCGCGGCCGGGACGCTGCGGCGGGGCGGAGGCACGGCGTGGCGGCACCCGGTGTCTATGCGGATATGCAGGCACAGCGGGCGTGCTGGCATCCGGTGGCCTACAGCGGCGAAGTCGGTGACGCGCCCGCGCAGGCTGAGCTGCTTGGCGAGTCCCTCGTGCTGTGGCGCGGCCCGGGCGGTGAGCCGCGGGCAATGTCCGATTTGTGCGTGCACCGGGGAACGGCCCTTTCGCTCGGCCGGGTCAGCGGCGACGAGATCGTCTGCCCGTACCATGGCTGGCGCTATGCGGCCGACGGCCGTTGCGTAGCGATCCCGCAGCTCGAGGATCCCGCTCGCGTGCCCGCTAAAGCCCGGGTTGCCGCGTTCAAAATTCAGGAGCGCTACGGCCTCCTCTGGGTCGCCTTGCGAGAGCCGCGCTGGCCGCTGCCTGAGGTGCCCGAACTGCGGGACGACAGCTGGGCCGTCGTGTCCGCCGGGCCCTATCGATGGCAGTCTGACGCCGCGCGGCAGGTCGAGAACTTTACTGATTTCGGCCATTTCCCGTGGGTGCATCCTGGCTTACTCGGTGACCCGGCCCGGCCCGTCGTCCCGCGTCATGAGGTGCGCACGGAGGGCCATGTGCTGCGCTACTCGATCGTCCGGCCCGAAGCCCCGAACACCGACGACTTCCCGGTGTTCGGCAATGAGCAGGCCACGCCGCCGGAGCGCCGCAGCCGGTATGAGCTGCACCTGCCCTACACCATCGTGCTGAGGCTGGACTGGGGCGGCCAGCGCGGCATGGTCTACCTCTTCGCGGCGCAGCCGGTGGCGGCCAACCGCTGCGCCGGTTACGTGGTCATTGGCCGCAACTATAATTTCGGCCAGCCGGATCAGGTCATCCGGGAATTCGAGAATACGATCTTCGGGCAGGATCAGGTGATCGTGGAGTCGCAGCGGCCTGACCGCGTGCCGTTCGACCTGGCTGCGGAACTGCACCTGAAATTCGACACGGTCGCTGTCGCCTACCGCAAGGCGATGCGGGCTCTCGGCCTGGCGGCTGATCTCTCTGGCGCGTGATTATATCCGATAGTAAAGATCGGTGCCAGGGCCAGCCGGCCCCGTTCGGGCGAGTCCGGAATGCGCGAACTCATCGGGCTGAAGATCAGCTTCGGCCCGGCAATGGCTGGTCAAACTCTCCCCATTGGCGATAGATTAACCAGCAATCACATGATTAGTTCTGCTTTCCTGGCGAGAGGTGACGCGCGTGCCGAAGAAGGAAAAGGAAACGAGGATAAAGATCCGGAAGCTCGAGAAGACCGAGACGGCCACCGTGCTCTGCTCAAGTTCCGCCTAAGGGCGCAACGCCCTGCGCCTGGGGCGCATCGTCGCATGCGCTCGGCAGAGCCGCATTCGACCAAGCGGGCGCACGCGTCTGCCATTCCGCTATCCAGTCCCGCCTCAGGAGAACACGAATGCACTGGCCGCGGATTAAGGCTGAACACGCACCGTACCGTACGGCCGGGGAGAAAATCCGGATCGGCGGCGGCGTGCATGGCGTCGCCGCCGAGATAACGGACCCTGGCGGCTGGCTGTGGAGCCTGCTGTGCGCGATCGATGGCAGTTCCGAACCAGCCCACATCATCAGGCAAGTTTGCCGGGCTCATCCGGACGCTGCCGAGCCTGACGTCCGGGACGCCCTGGACGAGCTGATCGTTGCCGGGTACGTGGAGGACGCGGCCGCCGCCGTTCCCGCTGATTTCACCCTCCGTGAGCAGGAGCGCTACAGCCGGAGCATGCAGTACTACCGCTGGACTGACCTGGCGCCCCGCAGTAGCCCGTGGGATGTACAGCGCATCCTGCGGAACGCCCGGGTGGTGCTGGTAGGCCTCGGCGGCACCGGGAGCGCGGCGGCACTCGCGCTCGCCGCTTCCGGCGTCGGGCGCCTGCACTGCATCGACGCCGACACGGTCGAGTTATCGAACCTCAACCGCCAGTTCCTCTACACCGAGGACGACCTCGGAAAGCCGAAGGCGGACGCCGCGCTGGCGCGCCTCCGGCGACTGAACTCGGACATCGAGATCTCCGCCGAGCGGCTGCGGCTCGCTTCGATGGATGACTGCGCGGCCGCCGTGGCCGGCTGCGACCTGCTTGCCCTGTGCGCCGACGAGCCCGACGATCTCCGGATCTGGGTGAACCGGGCGTGCCTGGCCGCGGGCGTTCCCTGGGTCGACGGCGGCTATCACGGGCCGCTGGTCACCGTCGGCGCCTACGCTCCGGGCACCGGTCCGTGCTGGGAGTGCCTGCGCGCCGGTGAGCTGGCCCGGCTGGACCTGCCGGCCGCCGATCCTGACGATCTCGCCAGGGGCCTGCCGCGGGCGCCCGGCCATCCGGCCACTGCCGTGTCCGCTGGCCTGTCCGGGCAGCTGGCCGCGCACCTCGCCATGGCCTTGCTGACCAGGTCCTCGCAGATCACGCCCGGGGCGGTATACGGCCTCAACCTGATGGTGCCCGGCGACCTGGTCGTGGTCGAGCACCCGCGCCGCGGCGACTGCCCCGCGTGCGCGGGCGCCGGGTGACCGCCGGTGAGATGCTTACCTGGGGGCTGACCCGGCCACCAGGCCGCCAGCGCAAGTAGTCGCCGCCGCATGCGACCCTGGTAGGCACGCCCGAGGCGATGGAGTTGACCTTGTCCCTGGGGGAAGCTGCAGCCTGGAGCTTGCCGGGCTGCCAGCCTGGCGCGAGGAAGGCGAGCATGGGCCTACTGACGATCGGTTCGTTCGCGAAGGCGTCGCGGCTGTCACCGAAGGCGCTGCGCCTCTACGACGAACTCGGTCTGCTGCGCCCGGCTCACGTGGACCCGGTATCCGGCTACCGCTTCTATGACCCCGGGCAGCTGGAACGTGCCCTGCTGGTGGCGTGGCTGCGCCGGATCGGCATGCCGCTGGCCAGGATCCGGATGGTCTGCGAGCTGCCGGCCCCGGCAGCCGCCGGTGAAGTCTCGGCGTACTGGTCCGGCGTCGAGTCCGCCACCGCTGCCCGGCGGGACCTTGCCGCCTTTCTGATTGACTACCTGTCCGGGAAGGACGCTGCCATGCTTGATGCGCACAAGACCCTCGGAATCCGCTATGCCGTGCGGTCCGACATCGGCCTGCACCGCGAGCTCAACGAGGACTCTGCCTATGCGGGCGCGCGCCTGCTCGCCGTCGCCGACGGCCTCGGGGGTCACGCCGGGGGCGAGGTCGCCAGCGCGGCCGCCATCGACGCGCTGAGACCGCTGGACGCCGAGCTCCCGGCTGGCGAGCTGCTGAACGCCCTTGAGCATGCGGTTCATCAGGCCAACGACTCGCTGCAGCAGATCGTGCAGACCGACCCGTCACTCAAGGGACTCGGCACCACCTTGACCGCGATGCTGTGGTCCGGCTCCCAGCTTGCCCTCGTCCATATCGGTGACTCGCGGGCCTACCTGCTGCGGGACGGCGAGCTTTTCCAGATCACGCACGACCACACGCTGGTGCAGACGCTGGTCGACGAGGGGCGCATCACGCTGGAGGAGGCGGCCTCGCATCCCCAGCGATCGCTGCTGCTGCGGGCTATCGACGGCAAGCAGTCCGCGCCCGACCTGCAGCTGCATGATGCCAAGGCGGGCGACCGCTACCTGCTGTGCTCCGACGGCCTGTACACCGTGGTGAGCGCGGACCGGCTCCGGCAGGTGCTGAGCACGGTCGCCGACCCCGATGACGTGGTCCGGCAGCTGATCGACCTGGCGAACCAGGGCGGCGGCCCCGACAACATCACCTGCGTGGTGGCCGACGTCGTGGAGCTGTGATTGCTACCATGGCCAGCATGAATACAGCTGTCGTGTGCTGGTGGCCGCCGCAGTAAGGCGGCCAGTCAATCCTGCACGCGCGGGCCGCCCGGTGGCGGTCCGCAGCTGTCTCAGCGGACGTGACCGTCCCGTGGCGACCTCCCGCCCCATCCGAGGAAGGTCACCATGTCCCCGTCCAGCATCGTTACCGCGGCGCCGCCGCCAGCCACCACGCAGCCCGCTGCCAGGGCAACGACCCAGGCACGCGCCACCGCCCGGCCGCGCCCAGCCGCCCGGCCGCGCGCCACGACCCGGGCGGCTGCCGCGAGAAGCGCCGAGGTCGAGGCGGAACTGCGCCTCGACCCGCGGTCCTTCCGCGTCCTGACCGGAGACCGGCCTACCGGGCCGCTGCACCTCGGCCACTACTTCGGCACCCTGCAGAACCGGGTCCGCCTGCAGGATCTCGGCGCGGACGTGCTCGTGCTCGTCGCCGACTATCAGGTGATCACCGATCGCGACACCGGCGGCGCGCTGCCCGACCACGTACTCGGCCTCGTCGCCGATAACCTCGCCGTCGGCCTGGATCCCGGCCGGGCGACCATCTTCGCGCACAGTCAGGTCGGCGCGCTGAATCAGCTCATGCTGCCGTTCCTGAGCCTGCTGAGCGTCGCCGAGGTGGGCCGCAACCCGACGGTCAAGGAGGAATTCGCAGCCACCGGCGGCCAGGCCATGTCCGCCCTGATGTTCACCTACCCGGTCCACCAGGCAGCCGACATCCTGGCCTGCCGGGCTAATCTTGTGCCGGTCGGCCAGGATCAGCTGCCGCACGTGGAGCTGACCCGCACCGTTGCCCGCAGATTCAACGAGCGCTATAGCCCGCAGCGCCCGTTCTTCCAGCCGCCGGACGCGCTGCTGGGCGCCGTGCCGCTGCTGCCCGGCCTCGACGGCCAGAAGATGAGCAAGAGCCGCGGCAACGCGATCCCGCTGTCGGCCACCGAAACCGAGACGGCGCGGCTGATCAGGGGCGCCAGGACGGACGCGCTGCGGCACATCAGCTACGACCCGTCCGGCCGGCCAGCGGTGGCAGGCCTCGTCCTGCTGGCGGCGATGTGCCAGCGCCGGGCGCCCGCCGCCGTCGCCGAGGAGATCGGCAGCGGCGGGGCCGCCCGGCTCAAGGCAATCGTGACCGACGCGGTCAACGAGCACCTGCGCCCCGTCCGGGCCCGGCGCCGCGAGCTAGCCGCCGATCGCGGGTACCTGCAGGCGGTGCTCCGCCGCGGCAATGACCAGGCTGCCGCTCTCGCCGAGGACATGCTGGACTCCGTCCGGAAGCTCATGCGGATGACCTACTGACTCGCTGCCGCTGGCCGGCGTCTCGCTGCCGCTGGCCGGCGTCTGGCCATGATCTCGAAGGATCCGGCGCCATATAGGACGCAAATCCTTCGGGATCAAGGACCGCGGGTCGCCGGCGCCGGGCCGGCGCCGGGCCGGCCGGACCAGCCCCTCACCGGCCGGCCGGCACCTCGCAGACCGCGCCCCGGTCGGCTCCGGACACCAGCGCCGCGTACTTGGCCAGCGCGCCGGTCCGGTAGTTCGGCGCCGGCCGCGTCCACAGCGCCCGCCGCCGGGCCAGCTCTGCCTCGTCCACCAGCAGCTCAAGGCGCCGTCCGGGAATGTCGAGCACGACCCCGTCGCCGTCCCGCACCAGCGCGATCGGGCCGCCGTCGAACGCCTCGGGGGCGATGTGCGCCACGCTGGCCCCGAAGGTCGCGCCGGAGAACCGGCCGTCGGTGACCAGCAGCACGTCGCGGCCCAGGCCGGCGCCCTTGATCGCCGCGGTCACCGCGAGCATCTCGCGCATGCCCGGGCCGCCCTTCGGCCCCTCGTACCTGATCACCAGCGCGTCACCCTTATTGACCTGGCGCGCGGTGACCGCGTCCATGCAGTCTTCCTCCCGCTCGAACACCCGCGCGCGGCCCTCGAACCGCAGCGTCTCGATGCCCGGGGTCTTGACCACCGCGCCGTTCGGGGCCAGCGAGCCGCGCAGGATGGCCAGGCCGCCGTCCGGCTTGAACGGGTCCTTGACCCCCCTGACCACATCGCCGTCCGGGGCGAACGCGTCCTGCACGTTCTCCGCCAGCGTCTTGCCGTTCACCGACAGCGCGTCGCCATCGACGAGGCCCGCCGACAGCAGCTCCTTCAGCACCACCGGCAGGCCGCCTGCCTGGTCGAGCTCGCTCATGATGAACCGCCCGACCGGGCGCATCGAGACGATGTGCGGGGTCCGCCTGCTGACCGCGTCGAAGTCGTCCAGGGTCAGCTCGACCTCCGCCTCGTTGGCGATCGCCAGCAGGTGCAGCACGGCGTTGGTCGAGCCGGCGGTGGCCATCACCACGGCGGCGGCGTTCAGGAACGCAGCGCGGGTCATGATCTGGCGCGGGCGCAGGCCTGCCGCCAGCGCCTGGACGACGACCTCGCCGGTGCGGCGGGCCAGGTCGGTGCGCTCGGCGGATACCGCGGGCGCGGTGGCCGAGGCCGGCAGTGCCATGCCGAGTGCCTCGGCGCACACGGACATCGTGTTCGCGGTGTACATCCCGGCGCACGACCCCGCGCCCGGGCAGGCGGCGCGCTCGATGTCGTGCAGTTCGCCGTCGGTCATCTCCCCCGCCGAGTGCGCGCCGACCGCCTCGAACACGTCCTGGATCGTCAGTGACCTGCCGCGGTAAAAGCCCGGCAGGATGGTGCCGCCGTACAGGAACGCGGCGGGCACGTCCAGCCGCGCGCAGGCCATCAGCATCCCGGGCAGCGACTTGTCGCAGCCGGCGATGGCCACCAGCGCGTCGAAGCGCTCGGCGCTGACCATCAGCTCGACGGAGTCCGCGATGACCTCCCGGCTGACCAGCGAGGATTTCATGCCCTCGGTGCCCATCGAGATCCCGTCCGACACGGCGATGGTGCCGAACTCAAACGGCACCGCCCCGGCCTGCCGGACGCCCTCCTTGGCGGCGGTGGCCAGCCCGTTCAGGTGCAGGTTGCACGGCGTCACCTCGTTCCAGGACGAGGCGACACCGACTTGCGGGCGGTCGAGGTCGTCCTCGCTGAGCCCGACGGCACGCAGCATCGCGCGCGCCGCCGCGCGGGACGGGCCGGTGGTGAGCGGGCCGGAACGCGGCCGCGGCAGCTTGCTGGTCATCGAGAAGCCTCCGGTGAATCGGCTGGGCAAAAAGGACAAAATCAGGATGAACGGATCCCTCGTGGCTAGACGGGCGCTCCGGACGCAGTGAGCTCGGGGCTGGCCAGCGGCGGCGCCCCGGCGCGGAGCAGGCCGTACGCGACGCCGTCGGCCAGAGCCTCCCACGACGCGGTGACGATGTCATCGGAGACGCCGACGGTCGTCCACTCGCCGTCGTGATCGGCCGAGGTCAGCATCACCCGGGTGACCGCGCTGGTCGCGGCCCGGCCGTCCAGGATCCGCACCTTGTAGTCGACCAGCCGGATGCCGGCCAGCGCCGGGTACAGCTCGGCCAGGCCACGGCGCAGCGCCTGGTCAAGCGCGTGCACCGGCCCGACGCCCTCGCCGACGGCGACGACGCGGTGCTCGCCGAGCAGCAGCCGGACGATCGCCTCGCTGCGGTCCTGCTCGGCGCCGCGCTCGATCACCACCCGGTAGCCCTCCAGCTCGAACCAGGCGGGCAGCACGCCCGCGGTCCTGCGCACCAGCAGCTCGAACGACGCGTCCGCGGCCTCGAACGCGTATCCGCGGTGCTCGGCGTCCTTGATCTGGTCCAGGATCGTGCTGGCCAGCGCCGGGTCGCCGCTCAGGTCAAGGCCGAGCTCGGCCGCCTTGGCCAGCACGTTGCTGCGGCCGGCCAGCTCGCTGACCAGCACCCGCGCCTCGTTGCCGACCAGGCTCGGGTCGACGTGGGAGTACGCATCAGGCCGCCGGGCGATGGCCGACGCGTGCAGGCCCGCCTTGGTGGTGAACGCCGACGAGCCGACATACGGCTGGCGCGACTCGAACGGCAGGTTGGCGAGCTCGGCGATCGTCCGGGCGGTGGATGCCAGCGCCGCGAGCCGGCCAGGCGGCAGCAGCTCATGATCGCGCTTCAGCTCAAGGCCGGCGATCACGGAGAACAGGTCGGCGTTGCCGCACCGCTCGCCGTAGCCGTTGGCGGCGCCCTGCACGTGCAGCGCGCCGCCGGCCACGGCCATCACCGAGTTGGCGACCGCGCAGGCGGCGTCATTGTGGAAGTGCACGCCGAGCCGCGCCCCGGTGGCGGCGGCGACCTCGCCGAGGATCTGGGCGGCCTCGTCGGGCAGCGTGCCGCCGTTGGTGTCGCAGAGCGCGAGCGTGTCGGCGCCGGCCTCCGCGGCGGCCGCCAGTACTTCCAGGGCGTAGCCGCGGTCGGCGCGGTAGCCGTCGAAGAAATGCTCCGCGTCGAAGATCACCCGCCGGCCTTCGGCGGCCATGAAGCGCACCGACTCGGCCACCATCGCCAGGTTCTCCTCGCGGGTGGTGCGCAGCGCCTCGTCGACGTGCAGGGTCCAGGCCTTGCCCACCAGCGTCACGATCGGCGTCCTGGCCGCGAGCAGGGCCAGCAGGTTCGGGTCGTCGGCGGTGCTCCGCCGCGGCGGCCTGGTCGCGCCGAATGCCGCGAGTCTGGCGTGCCGCCACGGCAGGTCGGCGGCCCGGGCGAAGAACTCGGCGTCCTTCGGGTTGGATCCGGGCCAGCCGCCCTCCACCACGTCCACGCCGAGCGCGTCGAGCGCCACCGCGACGTGCAGCTTGTCGGCGACGGTCAGGTCAAGCCCGACCTGCTGGGAGCCGTCCCGCAGGGTCGTGTCGTAGATCTCGACCTTCTCCGCGCCCGCCTGCCCCGCTGTACCCGCCTGCCCGGTGAGGCCAGGCCCCCCGGCGCTCATCGGAGCGCCGCCGTCGCCGAGAGCGCCGCGTCAAGCGCCGCTTCCCAGCCGTCAGTGGTTTCCGGCGCTCCGGCCTCCAGCACCGCGGACACCGCGGCGTCCAGGTCCTCTCCCGCTGCCGTCTCGCCCAGGTGGTCCAGCATCAGCGCGGCCGACAGCACCGCGCCGGCCGGGTTCGCCCGCCCGGTGCCGGCGATGTCAGGGGCGGAGCCGTGCACCGGCTCGAAGACCGACGGGCCGGTGCGGTCCGGGTTGAGGTTCCCGCTCGGCGCGACCCCGAGCCCGCCGGTCAGCGCGGCGCCGAGGTCGCTGAGGATGTCGCCGAACAGGTTGTCGGTGACGATCACGTCGAACCTGGCCGGATTGTCCACCAGGTACAGGCAGGCCGCGTCGACGTGCGCGTAGTCCAGCGTGACGCCGGTGTCCGCGGCTACCTGCTGGGCCGTGCGCAGCCAGAGGTCACCGGCGTGCACCAGCACGTTGGTCTTGTGCACGAGGGTCAGCCGGCCGCTGCGGCGCGCCGCGAGATCAGCCGCGTACCTGATGCACCGCTCGACGCCGCCTCGCGTGTTCAGCGACTCTTCGGTCGCCGTCTCGATCATCGTGCCGCGATGGACGGTCCCCCCGGCTCCTGCGTACAAGCCCTCGGTGTTTTCCCGCACGATGACCAGATCGAGGTCCTCAAGCCGATGCCGGGCAACCGCGCCGCCGACGCCCGCGCGGAGCTTGGATGGCCGCAGGTTCACGTAGAGGTCGAGTTCGGCGCGCAGCCGCAGCAGCAGCCCGCGCTCCAGGATGCCCGGCGGCACGGACGGGTCGCCGACCGCGCCGAGCAGGATCGCGTCGGCGGTCCGCAGTTCGTCAAGCACGCTGTCGGGCAGCACCTCGCCGGTCTTGCGCCAGAGCTGGGCGCCGAGCGGGTACGGGCGCCACTCGACTCCGAAGCCGCGGCGGGCGGCAACGGCATCGACGCAGCGCCGCGCTACCGCCGTGACCTCCGGGCCGACCCCGTCGCCGGGTACGCAGGCGATCGCGTAACTTACGTGATCCCCCATCGTCAGGCGTCCTCTCCGCCGACCGGGGCATTCAGCCAGCTCATCATCTGCCGCAGCGGGCGGCCGACTTGCTCGATCTGGCTGTCCGCCGCGGCGGCGCGGAGGCGCTCGAAGTTCGGCCGGCCGCGGTCGTCCTCCTCCACCCACTCGCGGGCGAACTCACCGGACTGGATGTCGGCGAGCAGCTTGTCCATCGCCGCGCGGGCCGGCGCGCCGATCACCCGCGGGCCGCGGGTCAGGTCCCCGTACTCGGCGGTGTCGCTGACCGAGTAGCGCATCCCGTTCATGCCGCCCTCGTACATCAGGTCGACGATGAGCTTGAGCTCGTGCAGGCACTCGAAGTAGGCGACCTCCGGCTGGTAGCCCGCGTTCACGAGGGTCTCGAATCCCGCGTTGACCAGGGCGGTCACTCCCCCGCACAGCACGGCCTGCTCGCCGAACAGGTCGCTTTCCGTCTCCTCCTTGAAGGTGGTGACCAGCGCGCCTGCCTTGGTGCCGCCGATCGCCGCGGCGTAGGACTTCGCCAGTTCCCAGGCCTTGCCAGTGGCGTCCTGCGCCACCGCCACCAGCACCGGCGTGCCCTGGCCCGCCTCGAACTGGCGCCGCACCAGGTGCCCGGGCGCCTTCGGCGCCACCATCGCGACGTCCACGTCGGCCGGCGCGGTGATGTAACCGAAATGGATGTTGAACCCGTGCGCGAAGAACAGCGCATCGCCCGGCTGCAGGTTCGGCGCGATCGCCGACGCATAGAGGCCCCGCTGGGTGGTGTCCGGGGTGAGCACCATGATCACGTCAGCCCAGGCACAGGCCTCGGCAGGCTCGCTGACGGTCAGCCCGGCCGCCTCGGCGCGGTGGCGGGACTTGGACTGCTCGGGCAGCCCGACCCGCACCTCGCAGCCCGAGTCGCGCAGGCTGAGGGCGTGCGCGTGGCCCTGCGAGCCGTAGCCGAGCACGGCGATCTTGCGCGCCTGGATCAGGCTGAGATCGGCGTCGGTGTCGTAGTACACGGTGGCCATCGGAACATGTCCTTTCGGTTGAATTCAGGAAGCACTGGCGGGGACCGCGGCGAGGCTGCGGTCGGTAATGGAGCCGGCGCCGCGGGCCAGCGCGACGCGGCCCGTCCGGACCAGCTCGCATACTCCGTACGGCTCGAGCATCGCCAGCAGCGCGTCGAGCTTGCCGGGGCTGCTGGTCGCCTCGAGCACGAGCGTGGCGGGGCTCATGTCGATGATCTCGGCGTGGAAGACCGCGGCCACCTCCAGTACCTGTGAGCGCGTAGCGGGGTCGGCGCGGACCTTGACCAGGGCGAGTTCGCGTTCCACCGCCGCGTCCTCGTGCATCTCGGCGACCTTGAGCACGCGCACGAGCTTGTTCAGCTGCTCGGTGACCTGCCCGACCGGGGTGGACGCGCCGTCGACCACGATCGTCATGCGGCTCACCTGGTCGTCCTGCGTCGGGCCGACGGCCAGCGAGGAGATGTTGAACGCCCGGCGCGAGAACAGCCCGGCGACGTGCGCCAGCACGCCGGGCTTGTTCTCGACCAGCACGGATAGCGTGTGGGTGGTCACGGTGCCATCACCTCTCTGCGGGTGGCCGCGCGCTGCTCGTCGGCGCTGAATTCGGGTCCTAGCACGATCTCGTCGTTGGGCCGGCCGGCCGGCACCATCGGGAAGACGCCCTCCCGGTCGTGCACGCGGAAATCGACCACGGTCGGCACGTCCGTCACGGCGAGCGCCTTGTCCAGCACCGCGTCGACGTCGTCGGCCCGCTCGCAGCGCAGCCCGACGCAGCCGTAGGCCTCGGCGAGCTTGACGTAGTCCGGGATGGCGGTGCCGAGCTCGACGTAGGAGTAGCGCTCGTCGTAGAACAGCTCCTGCCACTGGCGCACCATGCCGAGGAAGCCGTTATTCATGATCAGCACCTTGATCGGCAGCTTCTCGATCGCGCAGGTCGCGAGTTCCTGCGCGGTCATCTGGAAGCAGCCGTCGCCGTCGATCGCCACCACGAGGTCGCCCGGCCGGCCGACCTGCGCGCCCATGGCGGCCGGCACGGCGAATCCCATCGTGCCGAGGCCGCCGGAGTTGATCCACGACCGCGGCTTGGTGAACGAGAAATGCTGGGCAGCGTGCATCTGGTGCTGCCCCACGCCGGACACGACGATCGCGTCACCGCCGGTCAGCGCGGACAGCCGCTCGATCACGTGCTGCGGCTTGAGCGGGCCGTCCGCGTCCTGGGTATAGCGCAGCGGGAACTGCTGCTTCCACTGATCGACCGCCGCGGTCCAGCCGCCGGTGTCCGGCGGCCCGCCGCTGCTGACAAGTTCGGCCAGTTCCCTGGTCATCCCGGCGATCACGGTGCGCACGTCGCCGATGATCGGCACGTCCGGCGTGCGGTTCTTGCCGATCTCCGCAGGGTCGATGTCGACATGCACCACCTTCGCCCGCGGGGCGAAGTCGGCCAGCCTCCCGGTGACCCGGTCGTCGAACCGCGCCCCGAGCGCGACCACCAGGTCGGCCTCCTGCAGCGCGGCGACGGCCGTGTAGCAGCCGTGCATTCCCGGCATGCCGAGCGCCAGCGGGTGCGAGTCGGGGAAGGCGCCGCGAGCCATCAGGGTCGTGGTGACCGGCGCCCTGGCGAGCTCGGCGAGCTGCCGGAGCTCGGCGTGCGCGTCGGCCTTGATCACGCCGCCGCCGACGTAGAGCACCGGCCGGCGCGCCTGGTGCAGCAGCGCGGCGGCGGCGCGGATCTGCTCAGGATCGGGCGGCCCGGGCACCTGATAGCCGGGCAGTTCCATGGCCGGCGGCCAGCTCCCCCAGCTCATCGGCGCCTGCAGGATGTCCTTGGGGAGATCGACGAGGACCGGGCCAGGCCGGCCGGTCGAGGCGACGTGGAATGCCTCGGCGATGGCCGCCGGGATGCGGTCGGCGTCGGTCACCAGCTCGTTGTGCTTGGTGACCGGCAGCGTGATCCCGGTGATATCGGCTTCCTGGAATGCGTCGGTGCCGATCAGCGCGCTCGGCACCTGCCCGGTGATGGCGACCATCGGCACCGAGTCCATGTAGGCGTCGGCCAGCGCGGTTACCAGGTTGGTGGCACCGGGACCGCTGGTGGCGATGCAGACGCCGACGCGCCCGGTGGCCCAGGCGTAGCCTTCGGCGGCATGCCCGGCGCCCTGCTCGTGGCGGACAAGGATGTGCCGCAGCGACGATGACAGCAGCGGGTCATAGGCGGGCAGGATCGCGCCGCCAGGCAGCCCGAAGACCACGTCGACGCCCTGGTGCTCAAGGCTGCGGACGAGGGCCTGGGCTCCGGTCAGCTGCACTGGATGCTCCTTCGATGGGTGGTGTGCCAACTTCGATGGGTGGTGTGCCAACAAAAAACCTCCTCGCCGTCTGGCGTAGGAGGTGGTAGCGCGAACCCTGCGAACGGGCTCGCGCTACGTGATGAGGAGTACCTGGTATTGGGTGATGCGGATCACGATCTTCTCCATCTGAGAGTTCTGCGCCCGGCAGCAAATTACCCGCGCCACAACGCTGATACGACACTATTCCAGTAACTCGGCTTTCCGGCAAATCCAGCACTCAGCGAACTCCGGCATCCCGCCAGACCAGGCGTCCGGCGAATCAGCGGTGGGCCGGCCCGGCCGGTGCCTGGGCAGGCAGCCAGGACGGCCTGGCCGCCTCGAAGGCGTCGATCGCGGCGGCGTGCCGCAGCGTGAGCGCCACGTCATCGAGTCCTTCCAGCAGCCGCCAGCGGGCGAAGTCCGGCAGCGCGAACGGCTCCTCCAGCCCGGCCGACGGGATGGCGACCGTCCGCGCGGCCACGTCGACGACGACCTCGGCGTCCGGGTCGGCGGCCAGCGCGGCGAACATCCTGGCCACGGTCGCCGCCTCAGCCTGCGCCGGCACGAGGCCTGAGCTGATGGCGTTGCCATGGAAGATATCGGCGAAGCCCGGTGATACGACCGCGGCGAAGCCGAAGTCCTGCAGTGCCCAGACCGCGTGCTCACGGGACGAGCCGCAGCCGAAGTTGTCACCGGCCACCAGGATCTTCGCCTCGGCGGCACCGGGCCGGTTGAGCGGGAACGCAGGGTCGTCCCGCCAGGCCCCGAACAGGCCGGCCTCAAAGCCGCTGCGCTCGACCCGCTTGAGCCAGGCCGCCGGGATGATCTGGTCGGTGTCGATGTTGGCGCGGTCCACCGCGACGGCCCGCCCGCCGATGCGCTGCACTCCGGGCATTACAGGTCTCCTGGCGTGGTGAAGCGCCCGGCGACGGCCGTGGCCGCTGCTACCCCGGGCGAGACGAGATGGGTGCGGCCACCGGGTCCCTGGCGGCCCTCGAAGTTGCGGTTGCTGGTCGACGCGGACCGCTGCCCGGGGGTGAGGATGTCCCCGTTCATGCCCAGGCACATCGAGCAGCCCGCCGACCGCCACTCGAACCCGGCGTCGGTGAACACCCGGTCCAGGCCCTCGGCCTCGGCCTCGGCCTTGACGCGGGCGGAGCCGGGTACCACCAGGGCCCGCACGCCGGGGCTGACCTTCCGGCCGCGGATCGCGTCGGCGGCGGACCGCAGGTCGGGCAGGCGGCCGTTGGTGCAGGACCCGATGAAGACCACGTCAACCGGGATGTCGCGGATCGCGGTGCCCGCTTCCAGGCCCATGTAGGTCAGCGCGCGCTGGGCGGCCTGCTGCTGCGCCGGGCTGGCGAACGAGCTGGGGTCCGGGACCTTGTCGTCGATGGTGACTGACTGTGCCGGGTTCGTGCCCCAGGTGACGCCGGGCCGCAGCGCGGCCGCGTCGATCCGGATCTCGTGGTCGAACTGCGCGTCCTCGTCGGTGGCCAGGCTGCGCCAGTCGTCCAGCGCAGCTTCCCACTGGCGGCCCTTCGGGCTGTGCCGGCGGCCCTCCAGGTACGCGAACGTGGTGTCGTCCGGCGCGATCATGCCGGCCCGGGCTCCGCCCTCGATGGACATGTTGCAGACCGTCATCCGGCCTGCCATCGACAGCCCGCGGATTGCCTCGCCGCGGTACTCGATGACGGAGCCGACGCCGCCGCCGACGCCCAGCGCCCGGATGATACCCAGCACCAGGTCCTTCGCGGTGATCCCGTCGCCCAGCTGCCCGTCCACCGTGACGGCCATCGCGGTCGGCTTGACCTGGCGCAGCGTCTGGGTGGCGAGCACGTGCTCGACCTCGGTCGTGCCGATGCCGAACGCCAGGGCGCCGAACGCGCCGTGCGTCGAGGTGTGGCTGTCACCGCAGACCACCGTCATGCCCGGCTGGGTCAGCCCGAGCTGCGGCCCGATGACGTGCACGATGCCCTGCTCGATGCTGCCCAGGCCGTGCAGCGTGATCCCGTGCGCCGCGCAGTTGGCCCGCAGCCGGGAGATCTGGGCCGCGGCCAGCGGGTCGGCGATCGGCTTGTCCGCGTCGATAGTCGGCACGTCATGGTCCATAGTCGCGACGGTCAGCTCGGGCCGCCGCACTGGGCGGCCAGCGAGCTCCAGGCCCTCGAAGGCCTGCGGCGACGTGACCTCGTGCACCAGGTGCAGGTCGATGTAGAGCAGGGCGGGCTCACCCTCGGGGCTGACCACGAGGTGACGGTCCCAGACCTTGTCGAACAGTCGTCCGCTCACGCGTTTCTCGAATCTCGTCTCGGATTACGTTGTCGGTTGTCCTGAGTCCCGGTTCTGCCGCGAATCATGCTTCCCCCCGCCGCCGCCGCGCCTTCCGCCATTACCTTGTCTCAAATAATGAGATATGGTGTCCGGCATATGGAAACTCTGCCACAGCCGCAGGCCGACGGCAAGCGCATCACCGCGGTCGGCGTCCTGGACCGCTCGGTGCTGCTGCTCGAGCTGCTCGGCGACGGCCCGCGGGCGCTGCGGTACCTGGCCGAGACCAGCGGGCTGCCCCGGCCGACCGCGCACCGGCTGCTCGTCGCGCTCGAGTCGCATGGCCTGGTCGCGCGCGCCCCCGGCGGCACGTTCCGGCTCGGCCCGCGGCTGACCGAGCTTGCCGCGCGGGCCGGCCGGGGGCTCGAACTCGGCACGCTGGCGGGGCCAGTACTCAGCCGGCTGCACGAGCACGCCGGGGAGAGTGTCCAGTTGTATATCCGCTCGGCTGACCAGCGGCTGTGCGTCGCCGCCTGCGACGCCGGCACCGGCCTGCGCGACAGCGTGCCGGTGGGCGCGCTGCTGCCGCTCGAGGCCGGTTCCGGCGGCAAGGTGCTGCTGGCCTGGTCGGCCGACGGCGAGCGGTTTCCCGCGGTGCCGTCGGCCGAGCTTGCCGCGATCAGGCGCCGGGGCTGGGCTGCGAGCG
>Ga0302235_10000121_pt1 | contig 70134 bp, 63 predicted proteins | sample II_Palsa_N3_3_FD_193577 | JGI IMG/M metagenome (GOLD analysis project Ga0302235, IMG submission 193577) | Peat permafrost microbial communities from Stordalen Mire near Abisko, Sweden - II_Palsa_N3_3 | ecosystem: Environmental > Terrestrial > Soil > Palsa > Peat permafrost | place: Sweden...
AGCTCCCCGCATCAACTCGCTCGCCGGGTTCAGATAGTCCTCGTGTGTCTCGACGATGCCCTCGGTGCCGCGGCCCTCATCGACCTGGCGCGGTACATCCCCGAACACGCCCTCCGCGAGCGCCGCGAACAGGCCGATGCCGGCGATCCTCTCGAGCAGCTCGTGTGCTCCGCGCAGCACCTCCTGAGCGCGCGTCTGGATGATGCCCCCGCGCCTGAACTCGATCTCATCGCCCAGGTCGCGCGCGGCGTCGAACACGTAGTTCACGTTTTCAAGACCGATCACGCGGTCATGCACATGCGGCGTGAAGATGCCCTCGGTGGGAACGCCGATCGTCTGGATGCCCTGGCCGGTGGCGATGGTGACGAGGTTGAACAGCGAGTCGGCCGCGTGCGTGCGATACAGGTTGCCGTCCATGTGACGCGTGGGCGGCATGTACTTGACCGGGCAGTCCGGAAACAGCTCGCGCGTGAGCTGCGCCTGGGCCCACTCGAACAGCATGCCGTTGACGACCGGCGTGTCGATCTCGAACGCATCCCCGAGCGCGATCTGCTCATCGGGTACGCCGGAATCGAGCGCAAGCTGGCGGTTGATGAACTGCGAAGCGGTCACCGACGGCGCCGCCTCGATCGCGTCGGCGGTGCGCAGGTAGTTGTCCTCGCCGGTGTTGATCACCACCCCGAAGTAGCCGTTGATCATGCGCGAGACGCGCTGGTCGATGAGGCCGCGCACGGGGTTGATGTCCCGGTAGAGGATCCCGTAGAGCGCATCGTTGACCATGTTGTCGAAGCCCTCGATCGCACCCATCACGGCGATCTCCGGCATGCATAGGCCCGAGCAGAAGCTCGACAGGCGTACGTAACGGCCGTGCTTGACCGACCACTCATCCAGCGCCGCGCGCATGATCCGGAAGTTCGCCTGTGTCGCGAACGTGCCGCCGTAGCCCTCGGTCGTGGGACCGTAGGGCACGTAGTCGAGCAGGCTCTGCGCGGTCGAGCGGATCACCGCGACGATGTCGCCGCCGGCCTCGGCCACGGCCAGGCCGTGAACCACGTCCTCATACACGTTGCCCGTCGCCGTCAGCACGTAGCGCAGTGGCGGCGGGCTCTCGCCGAGGCGCTCGCGCAGCTCATGGCGCTCGTATGTGGAGGCGCTCATCTCCGCCAGCCGCTCCTCGCACGCCCGCGTTATGCGAGCCCGGATCGCTCCGCCCTGCGCGCGTGGCAGCTCGCACAGATCGAGTGTCCGGGAGTCCACGGCCTCGGCGATCTGCTGCGGTGTGCGAGCCTCATCGTCGAGCATCGCGTTGCCGAGCCAGTAGGCGATGCCCCTACCGAGCTCGCCGTTGTCTGAGACGTGATCGACGAGCACGTTCGGGAGTGGCGCGTCCAGCTCATTCGCCCCGTCGACGCCGAGCAGTCGGGCGACCGTCCGCTCGACCGAGACGGTTGTCCTGTTGGCGATCCTCTCGCCGACTCCCGCTGCGATCTGCGTCGCGGCCTGCCGGCAGGAGGCGATCAGCCCGGGGTCGAGGTCAAGCTTCGAGCTCATCGGATGTCCTTGACGATCGGGAAGGGTATGACCTCGCGCAGCGTCTCGCGTTCGGTCAGGATCATCACCAGGCGATCGACGCCCATGCCGCCACCGGCGGTCGGCGAGTAGCCGTACTCGATTGCGCGCGCGTACTCCTCGTCGTTGGGATGCGGCACGTCCTCGTCGTCGATCATGCGGCGCTTGCGCTGATCGACGAACCGCTGCCACTGATCGACCGGGTCGTTCAGCTCGGTGTCGCCGCTGACGAGCTCGATGCCGCCGATGACGGCGTCGAAGTGCTCGGCGAGCTCGGGGTAGACAGCGTGGCGCTTGGTGATCGGGAACGGCTCGAGGGGAAAGTCGAACACGTGTGTCGGCTGGTTGATCGTGGACTCGATTTTCTCTGAGTAGATGTCCGCGACGACCTCCGCCCACGTCGCGGCCGGGTCCATCGGCTCGTCGAGCACCTCGGCGAGCTGCTCGCGTGTGGACTCCATGAAGTCCAGGCCAAAGCGCTCGAGAATCAGCTCGCGCATCGTCACCCGCCGCCACGGCTTGGCGAGGTCGATGTCCTCGCCGCCCCGTTTGATGACCGTCCGCCCGAGGGCCGTCTGGGCGACGTCGCGGAACATTTCTTCGGTGACCGTGGCGACGTCGTTGTAATCGGAGTAGGCGCACATGAACTCGATGATCGTGAACTCGGGGCTGTGCTTCGGCGAGATGCCCTCGTTGCGGAAGACCTTGCCCATGTCATAGACGTTCTCCATGCCGCCGACGATGCAGCGGTTGAGGAACAGCTCGACGGAGATGCGCAGGTACAGGTCGCGATCGAGGGCGTTGTGGTGGGTCGTGAACGGTCGCGAGCCGGCGCCGCCGGCGAGCGACTGCAGAGCCGGCGTTTCGATCTCGACGAAGTGCCGTTCGGCGAGCCACTCACGGATCGCGAGGATGATCTTGTTGCGCGTGATGAACAGCTCGCGTGTGTCCTCGTTGGCGAGCAGGTCGAGCTCGCGGTAGCGGTAACGCGTACCCGTGTCGCCGAGCCCGTGGTGCTTGTCCGGCGGCGGGCGCAGCGTCTTGGTCAGCAGCGTGCACTCCTTGACCGCCAACGCCAGCTGGCCGCGCTGGGTGACGTACACGCAGCCGAGGATCCCGAGAATGTCGCCGATGTCAAAGCCGAGGATGCGGTCGTAGGTCTCCTGTCCGAGCGCGTCGACGCGCACGACCACCTGGATCGAGCCGGACAGGTCGCGAATGTCGAGGAATGCCGTCTTGCCGTGCCCCCGGCGGGAGATCAGGCGGCCGGCGATCTGGTAGTTGAGCTCCGGGTGCTCGCCGGCCTCGAGCGTGGCGGCGTCATGCGCCGCCAGCACGTCGGCGATCCGCGTGCGCGTGGCCCACAGCGTGACCGCCGGGTAGGGGTCGACGCCTTCGGCGCGCAGACGCTCCATCTTGGCGCGGCGTTCGTCGAATTCGACCGCGCCGTTTTCGGGCTCGGGCTGATCCGGCTCGCCGGAGGCCGCAATCAACCCATCATCCCTCTTCTCCTCCTGCTTCTCCGATGCTGACATTAGAAGACGATCCTCCCAGTTGGCACGCGCTTGTCAAGCGCCTAGATCTTCGGGGCACGCCAAACGCTCGCGCCCCCGCAGGCACCCACGGCCTGCCGTTCTACGAGGGCATGTCGGTCGCGGCGGCCTGACGCTCAGGCCATCGGCAGCGACATGCCCACGGGTTTGCGGCTCTCCGTGGGCTCGGGCGCGGAGGCGCCAACCTCGATCAGCGGTAGAACGGGGAGCGGCAGCGGGGCCATCGCGATTAGCCCGCGTGCAACCTGCTGAATCGCCTGAGCGGCCGGATCCAGCGGGTCCTCGATCACGAGCGGAATGCCGCTGTCGGCGTGCTCGCGCAGAGGCATCGTGAGAGGCACACGGCCGAGCAGCGGAACGTCGAGCTCATCCGCAAGCTCCTTGCCTCCGCCCTCGCCGAAGATCGCAAAGCGCTCGCCCGAGGGCGTCGTGAACCCGGACATGTTCTCGATCACGCCGCCGATCTCCAGGGATACCTTGTGCGCCATCTGGGCGGCGCGGCGCGCCACCTTCTGAGCGGTCTGCTGGGGGGTCGTGACGATCACGAACTGAGCCTGCGGCAGCAGCTGCGCCAGCGTCATAGACACGTCCCCCGTCCCAGGCGGCAGGTCGATCAGCAGGTAGTCCAACACACCCCAGTCGACGTCCTGAAGGAACTGCGTGAGCGCCTTGTGCAGCATCGGCCCACGCCACACGACGGCCGCGTCCTCCTCGACGAAGAACCCGATCGACATCACCTTCACGCCGTGGGCACTCAGGGGAATGATCTTCCGCTCCGCCGAGACCGGCGGGCGCGTCGAGCCCAGACCGTACATTCGGGGGATCGAGTAACCCCACACGTCCGCGTCGAGAATGCCCACGCGCTTGCCTTCCGCGGCGAGCGCGGCAGCGAGGTTGGCGGTCAGCGTCGACTTGCCTACGCCGCCCTTTCCCGAGCCCACGCAAAGCACGTTCGATACCTGCGCCAGCGCGCCCTCCGGCAGCGAGCCGCGTCCCAGCTTCTGCTGCAGCGCCGCCTTCTGCGCGTCGTTGAGCACGTCGAAGAAGACGTTCACGTGCGTGACCCCGTCCACCGATGACGCGGCCTCCGCGACAGCCGTCTGGAAGTGCCCCTTGATGGGACATCCGGGCGTCGTCAGCGAGACCGTCACGTCGACGACACCGTTCTCTGAGAGGTCGATCGAGCGGACCATGTCGAGCTCGACGATGGATCGGTGCAGCTCGGGGTCGATCACGACCTCGAGCGCCTTGAGGATCTCTTCTCTGCTTGCCACGACGCCCATTCTGCCAAACCTTCCCGTGAGACCCCGCCGGCCCCACCCGATCGAGCGCACGACGGCCGCTCGGCTGATTAAAAAACCCGCGGGACGGTGGGGACCGCCCCGCGGGTCGAGGGAGGAGAGGGTGCTACTACTGCCGGCGAATATGAGGCCGACAGACTTTCCCGCTTTTCCGGCCTCTCCGGTCCGGGCGGGGGAAGCTATGGCTCAGACCAGGCTGACGATGCGCTCCTGAACGCGGTTGGCAAAGTCGGGCACGCTCTTGGCGACAGCGTCGCGACGCTCCTCAAGCTCGCTCACGGTTTTCTCGATCTCCCGGCGGCGCTGGCGCAGTTCGCGCTCGACGCGGACGCGGGTTTTGCGAACCTCGCGCTCAACCCGGTTGCGGGCCGTCACGCCACGTCGCTCAAAGCGGCGAAGCTGTGCCTGGGCCTTGGAGGTCGATCCGTAGCTCGAGATCGTGTCGTTCACGCTCGCCACGACCCGCTCACGCGCGATCAGGGCGGCGCCGATCGGGATCAGCACGGCGCGCTCGGCATAGTCGCCGAATACACCGACGGTCTCACGTGTCGCGGTTTCGGCCTGTCGCAGCGTTGCCTCGGCCTGGTGGGCGGTGCGTGTCCGCGCACCCTTGGCCTGCGACGCTTTGGCGGATGTGCTGTTGCGCGCGGCCGAGCTGCGACGTGCGCTTGTGGTTTTGCCCGCGGCCGATTTGCGGGCAGATTTCGCGCCGGCTTTCGCTTTGCGGGGGGAAGTGGTGTTGGCGGTTGCCATATGGAGGGGTCTCCTCTTCTTCCTCTCTACTACGAGGAACGGGTACAGATTTGGCCTTGCTTCGCAGGCTCGATACTGGAACTACCCTACGAACACCTGTTTGTAACCCGCTACTGGAAGATTGTTACAGCGGCATCGTATCACGGACGGAAAAGCCTGCTCGCAGTGGGGTGCGACGGCCACGACTTTGTAACAGGAGGAACATGCGTTCGCCCCGTAGAAATAGGCGATCCTGACTATGCGGGCAGCTGCGTTCGAGCGAGCCACAGCGACGGCTCCTCGAGCTCGGCGGTGCTCGGCAGCGCCTCCGGGCCGCTCCAGGCGCGTGCCAGCGCCGGTGGGCCGCCCTCGTTGACGACCGCGTCGCAGAAGCGCCGGCCGACCTCGTACTGGCGCATCTTCAGCTCGAGGCCCAGCAGGCGCTCCAGTACCCGCCAGGGCAGGCCCTTGGCGGCACGACGGTGGTTCATCGCCGTGCGCAGCCGCGGCAGCGAGGGAAGCACCTCCGCGCCGATCGCGTCCATCGTGTGCTCGGCATGCCCCTCGATCAGCGACATCACGGCCTGCATGCGCTCGACGAGCTGCCAGCGATCCTCGCCGAGTGTCAGGCGCAGGAGCTCGCCCCGGCGGGCACGCTCCACCATCTCGCGAACCTCGGCCGGGTCGGGCAGCTTTCCCAGCCAGTCTCGCGCTGCCGGAGGGTTCTGCGAGCCGGCCGCCTCGCTTTCGGCGACGCCGTTTCGATCGCCGTCGCCGTCCGCGTCGCCGTCCTCGCCCCCGGCGATGGTCATCCGGAGCCCGGCGATCAGCTCCTTGAGCATCCCGCCGAGATGCTCGCGCAGCCACGGCGCGCCGGAGAACTGGACGGCGTGCGTGATCTCGTGGATGGTCACCCACAGGACCAGCTCATCGCGATCCACGGACAGCTGGCGCGCCGTCAGTGCCAGGTTCGGCGCGAGCAGAAGCAGGCGCGGCGCCACCGTCGCGTCGAGCAGCGCGAGGTCGTACTGGCCGAGCACCCGCTGCGAGAGCACGCCGGTCAGCGCCCCGACCTGCGCGCCCATCAGGAAACCCGATGCCGAGCGCAGCGGCGCGGTCAGTGGGCCGGTGCGCGAGACGCCCCCGTTGGCGCTCCCGGTCAGCTCGCCGAGCAGTGGCCGCATGCTCTTCAGGTTGGCGGCGATCCATGTCGAGCGGTCGACCGCCTCGAGCGCCGGCAGCTCGGAGGGAAGCTGAAGGCCTGAGTAGTCGCTCACACGTCGAGCGAAGTCGTGGGCGAGCGGCTCGACCGAGGCGGCACGCACACCTCCGTAGGGTGGTGAGCCGGCCACCAGCTCTCCGATCCGCTGGGCTGCGCCCCAATCGATCACGTCCACCCACAGAGCCTAGCCCGATGCGAGCGTCGCCTCGCTGGATGGAACTCGACGGCTCGTCGTGCCTGCTGCGGGTTACGCTCGTATCCTAAGGTTGTGCCGATCTCGAGGACCGCGCCTTCGCCGTCGGGTGACCGCCCCGGTGAAGAGGACGGCGCGGCCGCATTCCTCGAGCGGGCCGAGGTGCGCGATGTGCTGGCGTGGATGCGCCTGCTGGTCGATCCTCAGGACGCGGCGGCGGTCGTGCGGGCGCTTGCCCGCCCGCCGATCGAGCTGCGCCAGGTTGAGCTCGCACGCGTGATCCAGGTTGCGCGCAGGCGAAAGTTGGATCTGGTCTCCGGGCTGTCGGCGGCCACAGAGTCGCCACAGGTCCCGCCCGAGGCGCGCGAACGCATCAAGCGCTTCGTGGAGCTTCACCGCAGCACGGCTGCCGAACTGGACACCGTTGCACCCGACGTGTTCGTCGCCCGCCTGATCGAGCGCCTGGGTGTCCGCGGGCGCCCGTTGCTTGCGCCCGAGCACGCGGCAGAGCAGCAGGCGAGCCTCGAGCAGCTGCGTGAGCTGGCCGCCGACTTCGTTCGCCGGCTACCGCAGTCGACGCCGCGGGAGTTGACCGTCCACGTGGCGGCGATCGTTGGGGAGGGTCACTCCCAAGACGAGCGCTCAGCGGCGCCCGAGAGGACGGTCCCGGAGAGCCCTGATCCCGTGGTGGGGCGGCTCGAAGAGACGCTCCAGTCGATGCGCGAGGAGGTGCTCGCTAGCGTCGCGCGCATCGGCGGACGTCTGAGCGAGCTGCGTCTGGATACCGACCTGGACATCTCCCACGGAGTGGTGCGCTACCTCGAGCTGCTGAAGCTCGCGGCCCTGCTTCAGCGTCCTGAGGGCCAGGGCATGGCGGAGGCGCTCTCAGACATAAATGTCCGGCTGCTCGCCGCCACGACGCCGTTGCAACGCGAGATTCTCCAGACCTCGACGCTCGACGACACGCTGCTGGGCGAGGAACCCGGCTTGAAGATTCCTCAGCGCGGCGAGCCCTCGCTGGGGCCGTTCCTGCCGCGCAAGGGCAGGGGCCTGGCGTTGTCGGCCTCAGATATCGAGACCTACCGAAGCTGTCCACTGAGGTACAAGTTCGCGCGCGTCCTTCGCATTCCCACCGCCCAGACGCTCAATCAGCGCTTCGGGATCGTCGTACACCAGGTGCTCGAGCGCTATCACTCCGACGGCTCGGCGACGCTCGATCAGATGTTGGGCCTGCTCGACGCCGGCTGGCGCAGGGGCGGCTTCGGCGACTCAGAGCGCGAGCTGCGGCTGCGCGAGAAGGCCCAGGTGGCGCTGACCCGCTATCACGCGCGGCTCGGCGAGGAGGAGTCGCATCCGGTCTGGTTCGAGCGCGCGTTCGCGTTCAGGCTGGGCCCGCACCATCTGCGCGGACGCGTCGACCGCGTCGATCGTCTCGGCGACGTCGAGGACGGCGTGTACGAGCTGATCGATTACAAGACCTCCCGTCCCAAGGCCGCCCGGCACCTGAAGGACGACGTCCAGCTGTCGCTCTACGCGCTGGCCGCGCGCGAAGACTGGGGCCTTGAGAGTTCCCGGCAGGCCTATTACTACGTGCTCGACGATCGCAAGGTGCCCGTTCCCGACGGAGACACGAGCGCGGAATCCGTGAAGCAGACGGTGCTGGAGGTGGGCGAGGGCATCCTCGCTCAGGAGTTCGAGCCCACGCCGTCGCACGCCGCGTGTTCGATCTGCGACTACCGCATCGTCTGCCCGGCCGCTGAGAAGTAGTGCACACAGGCTCGGCTCGGCTCTGCGCGCGCGGAGCTGCTACTTGCCATCGGCGCCGCGCTGGCGCAGGAAGCGCTGGAATTCCCTGGCGATCATGTCTCCGGAGGGGACGTCCTCTGGTGAGCTCTCCTCCTCGCTTTCGGCGGCCTGCTCCAGCCGTTCGACGAATGCCTGGATATCAGGGTCGCTCTGCACGGCCAGCCCCACCTGGCGCTCGTAGTCGGCGGCCGCGGATTCGAGCTCTGAGACATCGACTGACACGCCGATCAGGCCTTCCAGCCTTCGCAGCAGGGCCAGTGCGGCCTTGGGGTTGGAGGCGGCGGCGACGTAGTGCGGGACGGCCGCCCAAAGGCTCGCGGAAGGCAGCCCCGCGCTGGTGCAGGCGCTGTGAAGGACGCCGACGATCCCGGTTGGGCCCTCGTAGCTCGAGCTTGGCATCCCCAGTCGCTCCACCAGCGCGGGGTCCGAGGCGAAGCCGCTCATGGCGACCGGGCGGGTATGGGGAACGTCGCCGAGCAGCGCACCGAGCGATACGACCACCTGCACGCCGAGAGCCTCCGCCAGGTCGATGAGGTTCGAGCTGAAGGCGCGCCAGCGCATGGACGGCTCGATGCCCTGCACGAGCACGAGGTCGCGCGGTGCGCGTGGAGCCCGCGCCTCGAAGACCTCGACAGTCGGCCAGACGATCTCGCGTTGGTTGCCTTTGTCGAACTGAACCAGCGGGCGGTTGGTCTGGAAGTCGTAGAACTCCTCCGAGTCGACACGCGCAAAGCGACTGGCGTCAAGCGCGGACGCAAGAAACGAGACCGCACTTGAAGCTGCGTCCCCGGCGTCGTTCCAACCCTGGAACGCGCAGACCATCGCGGGGGCCCGTAGGCCGTCTGGACGGCGGTCCCAGATCAGGGGCTGCATCCGAACCACCGTACATCATGGGTTGATGGCCTCCGCCACGAGCTCTCTGCTCACCGACGCCCAGACCGTCGCCACCCTCCGCTGTGAGCAGGAGGTGGACGGGGTGTTCGCGTGCACACGCAAGGAACGCCAGATCTCGCGGGCGGGCACGCCGTATCTGACGATCGGTCTGTCGGACAACACGGGCGCGATCCTCGCCCGCGCATTCCGCGACGCCGACGTGCTCGCCGGTCGCTTCGATCGGGGTGAGCTCGTGCGCGTGCGCGGTCGCGTGGGGCGCTTTCGCGAGGAGCTGCAGATCGAGGTCCGCTCGATCTCTCGGGCTGAGGGCGTCGAGGCCGATCCCGCCCGCTTCCTGCCGGTCGCCTATCGCGACCTGGACGAGCTCGAGGGCTTCCTCGAGCACCTCGCCGGTGAGGTCTACGACCCCGGGCTGAAGTCGCTGCTCGCGCGCCTGCTCGGCGATCAGCAGCTGCGTGCGGAGATCCGCCGCGCGCCGTGCTCTGTTCCGCGGGCTCTCGCCGGCCAGCCGGGCACGGGTTCCTCCGGGCGCTCGAGCTCAAGCCATCACGCCTATCTCGGAGGCCTGCTCGAGCACACCGTGGCCGTGGCGACGATGGCGATCGAGCTGTGTGCGCTGCATCCACGCCTGGATCGCGACCTGCTGCTCAGCGCCTCGATCGTGCACGATCTGGGCAGAACGCGCGAGTTCACCTACGGGGCGGAGGTCGGGCGCACACCCGAGGGCAGCCTCCTGGGGCACATCGAGCTGAGCCTGCGTGTGATCTCAGACCACGCCCCGGCCGCGCTGGGAGCCGAGCGCAGAATCGCCCTGGAGCACTGCGTGATGCTCCATCACGGGGGCGACGCCGCTGCCGGCCAGCGCTTCGGCTCGCCCGAGGCGCTCGCACTGCACCGCTTGAATGCCCTGGACGCCGGCCTGAAGAATGCGTTCGAGCAGGGCTTTGCGGGAGTCGATAGACGGTAAAGCGGAGCTCCGGCGGTGCCGATACAGCCCGTGATGGCTGATATTGCAGCTCCACCAGCAGAGCCCCCTGCCAGTAGACCGACAGCCGAGGGCGAGGGCGAGCGTCCAGGCAGCGGCCTGTACCCGCCACAGCGCACGGGTCGCTCCACGCGGATGATCGGCGAGGTGGTCGTCGACCTAGGCTTCGCCGAGCGCGATACGGTCGAGAACGCGGTCGCGCTTGCGCGTTCCCAGGGCAGGCCCACGGGGCTCGTGCTGGTCGAACAGGGAGTGCTGCGCCATGACCAGCTCGCCCGCGTGGTGGCCGAGCGCTTCGGCCTTGATTACGTCGATCTGGCGATCTACGACATTGACATGGGAGCGGTCAACCTTCTCAGCACGGACTCGGCAAAGCGCTACCAGTCCGTTCCCGTCGGCTTCGCAGAGGACGGAACGCTGCTGCTGGCGATGGCGGATCCCACGAACGTGCTGACGATCGACGACGTGGCGATGATGACCGGGCGCCGCGTGAGGGCGGTCGCCGCCTCCGTCGAGGATCTGAACCTTCTGCTGTCACGGCTGACGCAGGCCGATGACTCGATCGAAGACATCGTCGACGACGACAACGAAGCCGAAGACGAACAGGATCTGAAGGTCGAGGAGGACCGGGACGCGCCGATCATCAAGCTGGTCCATTCGATCGTCGCGCAGGCGGTACAGCAGGGCGCCTCAGACATTCACGTCAACCCCGAAGAGGGAGACACGCGCGTGCAGTTCCGCGTCGACGGCGTGCTCTCGCCGGCAGCGACCGTCAAACGAAGAATGGCGATGGGCGTCATCTCGCGCATCAAGATCATGGCGGATCTCGACATCTCGGAGAAGCGCATGCCCCAGGACGGGCGCTTTGCCCTGACGGTTGACGGGCGGCGCGTGGACATCCGCGTCGTGACCCTCCCGCTCGTTTACGGCGAGGCGGTGGTCATGCGAATCCTCGACAAAGGAACCGTCGTTCCGGGGCTCGACTCGATCGGCATGCAGAGGAAGGACCTCGACAGGTTCACCAAAGCGATCAACAAGCCCAACGGCGCCGTGCTCGTAACCGGGCCCACCGGCTCGGGAAAGTCCACGACGCTGTACGCGGCGCTGCACGCGCTCAATGACGGCGCCCGCAGCATCCTCACGATCGAGGATCCCGTGGAGCAGAGGATCGCGGGGATCAAGCAGATGCAGATCGCCCCCAAGGCGGGGGTCACGTTCGAGGTCGGGCTGCGCTCGATGCTGCGCGCGGACCCCGACGTGATCATGGTGGGAGAGATTCGCGATCGCCAGACGGCACACATCGCGATCGAGGCCGCGCTGACCGGCCACCTGGTCCTCTCGACGCTGCACACGCGCGACGCGCCGAGCGCGTTGGGACGCCTGATCGACATGGGCATCGAGCCGTTTCTCGTGTCCTCGGCGATCGACTGCATCGTGGCCCAGCGCCTCGTGCGGGCGCTGTGCACGCACTGCAAGCGCGTGATGAGCGTCTCAGAGCTGGTGCTCGAGGAACATGGCCTGACCGGAGTCACGCCGTTTGAGCCGGTGGGCTGCTCGCGCTGCGGCGGCTCGGGCTATCGTGGCCGCCTGGGCCTCTACGAGGTGATGGTCGTCTCAGAACCCATCCGAACACTGATCCTGGAGCGTGCGTCGGTCGACGAAATGGTTGCGGTCGCGGTCTCCGAAGGGATGCAGCGCCTGCGCGAGGACGGCCTGGAGAGGGTCCGCGAAGGCGTCACCTCGATCGCCGAGGTCGAGCGGATCACCGCCAGCATGCTGTGAGAGCCGTGGGGTGGGGGCCCTCGATTTAGGGCGCTCGCCGACCGTCACGCTTCGGGTGCGAGCAGCAGCGAGAGGCGGAGGGGTCCAGAGGGAAACGCTTCGCCCGTGAACGAGTAGGCTTGATAGCTGCGCCCGGCGTAGGAGACCTGGCCGCGGGCAGGCACGTTGGCGGGTCCCGGACTGAGGGTCCCCATGACCTGGCGTCCCCCGGTGCGCATCAGCACTTGCGCGCCGGTGAACAGGTGGGCCAGCTTCAGATAGCCGGCATCGTCCTGGATGGCCATCGCGAAGTGACCCACGACGCGCCCGCCGCTGCGCACCGTGCCGTGTACCGGGGCGAGCACGAACGGCCCGCCGACATCGACCAGCAATCGTTCACCGACCGTGACGCGCACGCGCACGACGTGGATGTGTTCGCGGAAGAAGTCTTCGATCGCCAACCGGGTCGCCAGCGGGTCGGCCGCGGCCACCGCCTGCTGGAATTCAGCCGAGCCTTCGATGTGGCGCACGGTCGCGGCGACGTCCTGGCTGTGGAGCTCCTCGTCGTAGATCCGTTCGCCGACGTGGCCGAGGGTTTCCACGCGCGTCTGCGCGCTCGCGCCGGGACAGGAGAGGCCGGCGGAGGGCACCAGCACCGCGACCCGCAGGTTCCCGGACGGATACACGGTTCCCGCCAGCGAGAACACCTGGAAGCTCTGCCCGGCGAGGATCAACGGCCCGGAGCGCGGCACGCTCGAGGGTGCCGGGCCCGCGATCGTGCCATCCAACCGGCGAGCGCCGTCGAGCAGCAGGATCTGCGCGCCGGTGATCTGCCGGGCGACCTGCAGGTAGGTGCGATCGGCCTGCACCGAGAAGACGAAGTCGGCGTCGGTGCCCGGGATCGACCCGCTCACGGGCGCGATCGCCGGGCCGCTGCCGGCCACGGCGAACACGTGCCCGCCACGGAGGATCTCGACGCGCACGATCTGGTTGAGCAGCAGCGATTGCAGCGCGGCGCGCGTTGCTGGCGCGTTGCCGGCGCTGATCGCGCTCTGAAGCGAGGCAGAGCTCTGCAGGCGGTGCTCCGCCTGCGCGACGTCGCCACCGTCGGCCGCCTCGTCGTAGATCCGCTCGCCGACCTGCCCGAGCGTGGCCGCCACCGTCGCCGCGCAACCGCTCGGTGTCGTGGCAGCGGACGAGCTCGTGAGCACGACCGCCGCCGGCGCGGTCGTGTGGGTTGCCGTCGCGGACCCGCACGCGGCCAGCATCAGCGAGACGAAGCAGGCGACGCTGCTTGCAAACAGGCGGCCGCGGATCGATCGTCGGCCTTCGCGGCCGGTGCTTCCCTGTCCGGCCGCGCGGCCGGTGCGACACGCTTGACTCCTCACCCCCGAAGCGTAGAGGCGCCGCGCGGGACCCGCGCCGATGGCGGGGAAGGGCGGCGCCGCAATCAGCGCGACGCCGCCCGGTGGCCTGGCCTATTTCTTGTGGCCGGCTTTCTTTGCCTTCTTGTGGGTCACGACGATCGGCTTGGGGTTGAGCCTGGTGCCGCCCGACCAGGCGTCCGGTGGGCAGCCCTGCGGTCGTCCCAGATCGAACGGCCCGGCGATCGCCTGCGTGACGACGTTCTTTTCCAGATACGCGTAGGTGACGGTCAGCAGTGGGTCGACGCGCGGCTCCGCGCAGATCTTCTTGCCGATCGCGAACTGCCCTGTGATCGACTCATATCCCGCCTTGGCAAGGCCCACGCAGTTGACTGCGTAGCCGGGTACTTCGCCCGAGCATGAGAACGAGTCGTTGAGGGGATTCTTCGTGGCGATGCTGTACAGCTGCGGGGCGGCCTGGACGCCAGTGAGCGGGACCTGCGCCTGCAGCTGATAGCCGGTGATCGGACCGTCGCAGTAGAACGTGTATTTCACCTGCTGTTCTTCACTTCCGGCTTCCGGCTGACCCGAGTTTATGTTTCCGAGGCAGTTGTAGTTGTTCGGGTTGGATTCTTCGGCGTGGCTCATAGCCGGCGTCGCGAGCAGCAGGGCGACAGAGCCCACAATCGCGGCGAGCCAGTATGTGGCGGTCCGGTGGGCTGGTTGAAATGCGTGCAACGGGGGTCTCCGATCGTTGGTTGGTGGGTCTGTCATTGGTGCAGCAGCTTTTCGAGGCTCTGCGTCGGTGAACTCGGGTTGAAGGTGGTGGACGAGCGCGCGCCGGCGTGGACGAATGGCGAGAGCAGCACCACGCCGCCCGGAGGCTGCGAGGTGAGCGTCGCCGTCGATGCGCCGGCCGGCAGGCCCGCGGCGGTCGGCTGAGCGACCGTGGCGAACGTCACCACGACCAGGCCGTGTTCGCGGAAGGTGGCGGTCGCGGTGATCTGCGCCAGCGTCGCCTTCAAGAATTCATCAGCCGCGGTCAGCTGCCCGGGGGTGCCGGGAGCGCAGGCCGCGCCGGGCGCGCCTTCAGGGCACGGGGGCTGAACGTAGGAGTAGAGCAGCGGCGGCGTTGCGCCGAAATTCGCCTGACGTTCCGACAGCGCGGCCGAGCTCGCAAAGGCACTGCCTGTGAGCGCCGACCAGCCGCTCAACAGCGTGCCCGCCGGGATCAGCTGGCTGTCGATGTAGGGGGCCGCGGTCGGCTGGGCGAGCGCTTCGGCGAAGGAGTTGCCGGAGAGCTGGATCAGCCACACGCTCGTGACCGGCGGGAGCGTTGCTCCCTTGGCGCCGGTCGAGCCGGCCGGGGCGGGCGTCGATGCAGTCGGTGAGGTGGAGCTCGGCGGCGAAGAGGTGCCCGAGGAGCTCGTGGTGGAGGAGCTCTGAGTGCTCGCGGGAGCACTCGGGGTGGTCGCGGCGGGGGTTTCCTGGGTACTGGCCGGCGGTGGCTGCACGGCCGCCGCGCTCGCCTGCCGGCTGGCTTCGGCCCTGGCTTTCGCGGCGAGTGAGGCGATCAGCGCGGGCAGGCGCTGGCTTGCGAAGGAGGCCTGTGGCGCCGGTGCGATCGCCGCACCCACCGCCACCCCGATGGCGAGCATCGCGGCCGCAAGGACAGCGCTCGCACGCGTCGAGGGCAGGCGCAGGGCGCGCGCCGGTGGCGGCACAGGAGGGGCCAGGGGCGCGGGCGGCGTGTCTGCGTTGGAGGGGTTCTCTGGTGTGTCGGTCATCGGCGGTGCTGAGGTTCAGAGCCTCACGGAGCTGGAAGTTGCGGTCCGAAAATTCTTTCGTCAAGGCTTCGCTCCGAATGCTGTTTGGTCGGGTTAGGAGCCTCCGTGCGGAACGGTTCCGCATAATCTACCTTATCTGGATCGAATCTATCGGGATTATGATATGTTCGGCCCTCGCTGTTGTCAAGCCACAGGCTTGGCGTCGTCAATTTTTTGTCAAAACTCAGTCAAAACCCAGAAACGGAGCCTTTCTTCAATGAATCGAACCCGCCGTCTCTCCGTCGCCCTCACCGTGGCTGGCGTGCTCGGGGTCGCGGCGCCCGCGGCCGCGTCTGCGACGACCACGATCACAATCAGTGGCGCGACCGCCTCCTATCCACTTGTGCAGCTGCTGGCCCAGAAGTACGTGAAGACCCACCCGAACAAGGTCAAGTTCAAGATCAGCCAGGGTGGGGCGCAGATCGGCATCAACGACGTTGCGGCCGGCCGTGTCTCGATCGGTGACGTCTCGCGCGACCCGCTCACGACCGATCCCAAAGGGCTCGTGTTCTACCCGATCGCCGAGTACGGGATCTGCGTGATCACGAACAAAAGCAACACACTCGCGAACCTCACGCAGGCACAGCTGATCTCGATCTTCAGCACCTCCAAATCTCAGGTCCGGAATTGGAGCCAGGTTCCCGGCGCGACCGCCACGGGCCCGATCGACCTGATCAGCCGCACCTCCGTTGCGGGCGTGCTGACGAGCTTCCAGACCTTGCTGCTCGAAGGCAAGACCGTCTCGAAGCTCGCCGCGGAAGAGGGCTCCGAGGGCCTGCTCAAGCAGCAGGTCGAAAACGACCCGTCCTCGATCGGGTTCCTATCCAACTACCAGGCCGAAAAAGGCGGAGTGAACACGGTCTCCATCGGCGGCGTTCAGTGCAACCGCTCGACCGTCGCCTCCGGCCAGTACAAGCCGGGTGGGACCGCGCCGCGGTTCTACGAGGTGACAAAAGGCAAGGCCACCGGCGCCTCGTCCGCATTCATCGGCTGGATCGAGACGTCCGCTGCGGCGAAGAAGATCATCTCGAGCCAGTGGGTCCCGATCCCGGCCAGCTAGTCCCCGGTGCTCGAGCGACTTCGCAGTCCATGGTCTGACCACCGCGCCGAGCGTACGCTCGGCGCGGTGTCGTTGCTGGTCACGGCAGCCGTGGTGGCGATGGTCGTGTTCGTCGGTATTCACGCCTGGCCGACGTTCGAGCACAACGGCCTGAGCTGGCTCGGGCCCGGCGGCAACCTCGAAACGCAGATCGAAACCATGCAGGCGGCGGGCGTGAACCCCCCGGCCTCGGCCTATCACCTCAACGCGTGGCCGCTCGTCTACGGCACGCTGTTGACGACGAGCGTAGCGGTCGTGTGCGCCCTGGTGATCTCGGTGCTCTCCTCGATCTTCATCATCGAGCTCGCGCCGGCGTCGTTGCGGCGGTTGGCGGTGCCCGTGATCCGCCTGCTGGCCTCGGTGCCTTCGGTGATCTATGGGCTGATCGGGATACTCGTGCTGGTGCCGTTTGTCGGCAACCACCTGATCACGAGCTCGGAGAAGGCCTCCGTGCAGAACACGGTCGAGCTCACAGGCGCCGGTCTGCTCGTGACGGTCGTGATCCTCACGGTGATGATCACGCCGATCATGATCGCGCTGATCTGCGAGGCGCTGGTCTCGGTGCCCACCTCCTGGCGCGAGGGTGCGATCGCGCTCGGCCTGAACCCGCTGCGGGCGGTGCTCGCGGTGACGGTGAAGGCAATCCGTCCGGCGATTGTCGCCGCGCTCGTGCTCGCGACCGCGCGTGCCCTGGGTGAGGCGATCATGATCTCGATGGTCTCCGGCTCGCGCTCGTTTGCGCCGAGACCGTCCGACGGTCTGGTGTTCCTGTTTGAGCCGCTGCGCACGCTCGCCTCGGCGATCGTCGACTACCACGAAGGGCTCGGCGCGCCGGCGCTCAGCTCGACGCTGTATGCGTGGGCCTTCGTGCTGCTGTTCTCGGCGTTCATGCTGTCGGTTGCGGGCTATCTGATCAAGCTGCCGCTGCGCCGTTATCAGGTGCGAGGATGAGCATGTACACGCGTCGGCTGGCGCCCGAGGCCCTGCCGCCTGGCGCTCCCAAAAAAGGCGGACGCGGACGGCGCTCCTCGCCGCTCACGTGGCGCTGGGGTGACAGGCTCGCGCTCGCAGCCGCGTGGATTGCCGGGCTTGGGCTGTGCCTGATCGCCGCCTCGATCGTCCTCTACATGGGCTACCGCGGAATCCAGTACCTGCGCCCGAACCTGCTGTTCAGCCGCCCCGCGCCCGGCACACAGCAGAACCAGACGGGCGGCTTTCTCGACCCGATCCTGGGGACGGCGCTGTTGACCCTCATCGGGATCGCGCTGTCCGTGCCGCTGGGGATCGGTGCGGCCCTGTGGATCGCGGAGTACGGGCGCCCGACGTGGCTGGCGCGGATCGTCGAATCGAGCATCGAGATCGTGGCCGGGACCCCTGACATCGTGATCGCCCTGTTCGGGCTTGCGATCTTCCAGCTCTCCCTGTTCGCCCCGTTCTCCTTCACGGCCTCCGGTGGCGGCGTGTTCGGCAGATCTTACATAGCGGCCGGATCGATGATGTCGCTGATCGCCCTGCCGCCCCTGTTCACCGCCACGAGGGATGGCCTGCTGGCCGTGCCGGCGCACATGCGCGAGGCCTCCTACGCGCTCGGTAAGACGCGCATCGCGACGATTCGCCGGGTGCTGTTGCCCACCGTGCGCTCGAACATCGCGACCGGCATGACGCTAGGCGTCAGCCGCATCATCGGCGATACGGCGATCGTCGTGTTGCTGCTCGGCGACACCCTGCGCATCGAACCGCAGGGCTCGGTCGCAGGGATCGGCGTGCTGCGCGGGACCGGCTCGTCGCTCACGAGCTACGTGTACGACAACTCACCCGCCGGCGAAGGCGCAGCGCCGCAGAAGGCCTATGCCGCGGCGTTCATATTGATGGTGTTGGTGCTCGCACTAAACCTGATCGTCGAGAAAATCGGGCGATCCCGCGGCGATGCCGAGGTCCCGACCGTGGCTGGAGCGATCGCATGAGCGCGCACGTCGGTCCACCGAGTCCTTCACATATCGCGTGAAACTCGCTAATCTCAGTGGTTCGATGCAGAAGGTGTCCGACAACCTCGATGGAGAATATGCCAGATGAGCTCTGAGGAGACCCTGCTGGACCCCGTCAGCGTCGCGTTCAGCGCCGAGGATGAGCTGGCGGCGAGCGAGCCCAGGGTCGCGCATTTGCGTGATTCCCAGCCGGTGCATGAGGCCGACAGGGAGCCGCCCGCAGCCGCGGTGCCCGCAGCCGCGGCGCCTGCGCTTCCGTTGCCCGCGCCCGCCGTTCCGCCGGTGCGCACGATCGTGCTTGATCGGCCTCCGGTGGCGGTGCGTCCGCCGCAGGAGCGCGAGGCGCTCAGGGCGTCCTCGGCAACCGGACCCGAACGCATGCGCCTGGAGGACGTCAGCATCGACTACGGTGCCAAACAGGCCGTCAAGTCCGTGTCGCTGGCGATCAACCAGGGTGAGGTGCTCGCACTGATCGGCCCCTCCGGGTGTGGCAAGACGACGCTCCTGCGAACGCTCAACCGGCTGACCGAGCTGACCCCGAGCGCTTCGCGCGCCGGACGGGTGTCGCTCGACGGCGAGGACATCCACGAGCTGGCCGATACGACGTTGCGCTCGCGCGTGGCGATGGTCTTCCAGCAGCCGAACCCGTTTCCGATGTCGATCTTCGACAACGTCGCGTTCGGCCTGCGTGAACAGTCCCGTAGGCGCCCGCGCACACGTGAGCTCGAGCCGCTCGTGATCGACGCGCTGCAGCGTGCCGGCCTTTATGACGAGGTTCGCGACGACCTCCAGCGCCCCGCGCTGCGCCTGTCCGGCGGCCAGCAGCAGCGGCTCTGCATCGCGCGCGCAATCGCTCCACGGCCGGAGGTCCTGTTGATGGACGAGCCATGCAGCGCGCTGGATCCGATCTCCACGGCGACGATTGAGAAGCTGATCGGCGAATTGCGGCGTGAACTCGCGGTCGTCGTCGTGACCCACAACCTCGCGCAGGCGCACAGGATCGCCGACAAAGTGGCGTTCATGTACCTCGGCGACCTGGTCGAGTACGGCACCACGGCGCAGGTGTTCGACGAACCGCGTGCGTCGCGCACCCGCGACTATGTGCGCGGGACCTTTGGATGAGCCCGCGGCACGGTGGGGCATTCGGCGAGCACCCGACGGCGGGGTGACTGACGCGTGAGTAACTTAAGCCTGATGCCCGTTCCCGCAGAGCAAGCAGGGGCCAGCTGCGCGAACTGCGGCGCCGCGCTCGTTTCCGATCAGCGCTACTGCCTTGAGTGTGGGCAGCCATGCTCGCCGGTGCGGCTGGCATTTCTCGATGTTCTGCAGGCCGAACAGACCCCGGCGATCGGTCAGGGCGCGATCGAGATGGTTCCCGCCGAATACCGCTCAGCGGCGAGCCAGCAGGGCGTGAGCGGCTGGCTGCGTCGCAACTCGGGTGTGCTGGGCCTGCTGGGTGTGCTGCTGCTGTGCCTGATCGTGGGGCTGCTGGTGGGCCACTGGGTCTCCCAGGGCAGCAGCGCGCCGAGCAAGCAGGTCGTTGAAGTCAAGGGCCTTTCCGTCGCGCCCGCGGCCGCGACGACGACGCCGACGAGCACGACGCCGGCGACCACCACGCCCGCACCCAGCAACAGCAACACGTCGAGCAAGGCCAAAGAAGAAGAAGCCAAGGAAAAAGCGCAGGAAGCGAAGGCCGAAAAAAAACCGCTCCCGGCGCCGGTCAAAGCATCGACGACGAAGAAACTGAGCAGCACGACCGGCAAAAAGCACGAGGAAGAAGTCAACTCGCTCGGCAACCAGCCGATCGAAACCGGCTAGCGGTGAAGATCGCATGACCTCGCCGAACGGCAACAACTCCTCCTCTGCGCAGACCCAGGAATTGGGACCCGTCCCAGCGACCGGCGTGCTCGTGCCGGTCGGCGGTCTCGGCGGACCCGCCCTGAGTGGGTCGATCGCCGAGCTCCGCCAGCGCCGCAGGGTGCTCGCAGAACGCGTCGCCGAGCTCACCTGGGATCTCGGTGGGCTCACCTACGAGATGGCCGTCCGCGACCACTATCGCCTCGACGTGCTCGCGCGGCGCGCGGCCGAGCTGCAGGAGGCCGACGCCGAGCTGGGTGAGGTACAGCGAATGCTGGGCAGCGCCGACGCCGGTATTCATGGTCAGTGCCGCTCGTGCGGTGCCGTCCACAGTCGCGGAGCCGCGTACTGCTGGCACTGTGGCGCCGGGCTGCTGCAGGAGGCTCGCCCGACCGTGCTCGACAGCTCCGGCAATCCCTCCTGAGGCGCCGCGCCGCACGCGGCGCTCCGAGGTTCGTCCAGCCCCTCTATGGGCCCCCGGGCTCTCGCCTAGCCTGTAGCGAGTGAGACGCTCTCGGCGTGTCCGTTCATCGCTGCGCTCGGTGCTCGCGGCGGCGGTCGTTCTCGCGGCCGCTGGCCTGGTCCCCGCGATCGCCTCCTCCTCGGGAGTGGACGCCACGCGAGCGAGTGACGGTCCGCATGAGTACTCCTGTCCGATCTTTCCCGCCAGCAACGCGATCAACCAGGACATCTCCCACGCTCCCGTCGATCCCAACTCGGCCAGCTACATCGCCGCCATCGGCGCGGGCGGTCACCTCCACGCCGACTTCGGCACCGACCCGAGCTACGGCATCCCCTACACCGTCGTCGGTCCCCACCAGCCGAAGGTGCCGATCAGATTCACTGAATTCGGCGAAGAATCCAACCCCGGGCCCTATCCGGTGCCGCCGGGCGCACCCATCGAGGGGGCCGGTGAAGAAGGCGACCGTCACGTCCTGGTTCTGCAGACCGGCAGTTGCAAGCTGTATGAGCTCTATCAGGCGCGCCGCAGCGGCGCGGGCTGGGAAGCCGGCTCTGGCGCCGTGTTCAACCTGCGGAGCAACGCGCTGCGCCCCGAAGGCTGGACCTCGGCCGACGCGGCCGGGCTGCCGATCTTTCCCCTACTGGTCCGCTATCCGGAAGTCCAATCCGGCCAGATCGACCACGCGCTGCGCGTCACCGTCGAGAACACCCAGCGCGGTTACATCCACCCTGCGACCCACTTCGCCTCTGACAGCTCCGACCCCACCCTGCCTCCGATGGGCCTGCGCCTGCGCCTGGAGGCCAGCTTCAGCCTCACCGGCTACCACGGTCAGGCGCTGATCGTGCTGCGTGCGCTGAAGCGCTACGGGCTGATCGTGGCGGACAACGGGTCCTCCTGGTACATCACCGGCGCACCTGACCCACGCTGGAACAACGAAGACCTGAACCAGCTGAAGACGGTGCCCGGGTCTGCCTTCCAGGCGGTCGAGACGGGACCGATCCTCCACCACGGCTGAAGCTCGCGCGCGCCGGCGGCGGGCCGCTAGGACTGCTGCTGGGACTCGACCGGGGCCGGGTCAGGCGCCGGCGCCGCTACCACGGGTGCTGCGACCGCGGGAGCCTGGGCTACCGGAGCCTGGGCCGTTGGGGCCTGGGCCGGCGGCTGCTGCGGCGGGGCGGCGGTCAGCGAGGCCTGCTGCGCGGGGGTATCACCGGTAACCGACTGCTTGAACTCCCGCATCCCAGTGCCGAGCGAGCGGCCGATCTCCGGGAGCCGCTTGGCTCCGAACAGCAACAGCAAAATGACCACCAGAAAGGCGATGTGAATTGGATTGTCAAGTCCCATTCGCTGATCACAGTCTAGGACATCCGCCCGATCACCGGGAAGATTCCTCAGATCGCTGTGAAGCGCTCGGATCGGAGCTCGCCCTGCGCACCAGCTGAACCGCGACGAGCACCATCAGGATCGCAAAGGCGTCGCGCAGCACCTCGCCGGAAAGCGCATTTGCTAGCGCCACGCCGGCGACGGCGCCGGCCAGCGAAAGCAGCCCGAGGAGCAGCGCGTCGTCGCGGCGAACGTTGCCGTAGCGGTCCTGCGTGTAGGTCCCGACGATCGCCACCGGGACGATCGCCAGAAGCGAGGTGGCCTCCGCCTGGTGCTGGTCCAGACCGAGCAGGATCACGAGCGCCGGCACGAACAGCACACCTCCGCCGACGCCGAGCAGACCGGCGACGATCCCCGCCGCAACGCCAATCAGGATCGCGCCCGTCATTGCAGCACCAGCTCGACGGCGCTCGCCACCAGCACGGCGGCGAACAGCAGCGAGATAAGACGCGTCTGCAGGCGCTGCTGGAGCCAGGTGCCGATCACCACACCGCCGACCGCCGGCACGCCGACCAGCACCGCGTCGAGCAGATTGACGTTTCCGTAGAGGCCTTGCGCGGCCGCGCCGAAACCGGCGATAAAGATGATCGCCGCAAGCGAGGTGGCGGTTGCGGCCCGCTCTTCATAGCCGAGCCACAGGATCAGCAGCGGAACGATCACCGTCCCGCCGCCGACGCCGAACAGACCGCTGAACAGGCCGGCGAGAGTCCCGATCGCCATCAGTTTGAGCGAGCGGCTGCTCGGGGCGTCAGCGACCACGTGCACGAGAGAACGGGTCGGCCACCTTCCCCGCCATACTAGAGGTCGTGTCCCCCGCTGCCACGCTCGTGGAGGCGCTCGAGCCCATCCGCTCCGATCCCGCCCGAGCGGCGGTGCTGCTCGACATCGACGGTACCCTGGCGCCGATCGTCAGGCATGCCGCGGACGCGCACGTCCCCGAGGCGACGCGCACGCTGTTGATCGAGATCGCCAAGCGCTATCGCATGGTCGGCTGCGTGAGTGGCCGACGCGCGGCGACCGCTCGCCAAATCGTCGCGATAGGCACGATCGCCTATGTCGGGAACCACGGCGGCGAGCTGCTGCGCCCCGGTGCGACGCGGCCCGAGGTCGACCCGGAGGTCGCGTCGTGGACCGCGCGCGTGCGCGAGTTCGCCGCGCGCGTGTACACGAGCGAGCATCAGCGTGTGCGCATACGCAGCGAGGACAAGGAAGCGATCGCGGCCTTCCACTGGCGCGGCGCTCCCGATGAAGAGGCTGCCGAGGCGGCGGCGCATGAGATCGCTCAGCTGGCGCAGGACGAGGGCCTCGCGATCCACTGGGGGCGCAAGGTGCTGGAGGTCCGCCCGCCCGTTCCCCTGGACAAGGGCATCGGCATCGCCAGGCTGCTACGCGGCGTGCCGTTAACGGCCGCCGTGTACGTGGGCGACGACACGACCGACCTCGACGCGTTTCGCGAACTGCGGGCTCTCACGCAGTCGGAGACGCTGGCGAACGCGCTGTGCGTGGCGGTCGGTTCCGATGAAGCGCCGCCGGAGCTGGCGCGCGAGGCCGACCTCACCGTTGACGGCACGGGCGGCGTGCGGGAACTGCTCGAGGCGCTGCTGTAGGCGCCCCCGCCCGTGCGGTTCGTCGACTTCCTCAAGACCACAGTGCTGCTCAGCGCCGGCGCCGCGACAGCCCTGGCGGCGGTCGCCGTGCTCGCCGTCGGCGAGCAGTCCAAAGAACGCCTGCTGCCGTTCGCGGTGGGCTGGTGGGTGATCGCGTCTCTGATCGGCCTGCGCCTGGGCAGGCGGGCCGAGACCAACCCGCCGATCGCTCGCCTGCTGTCAGGTGCGGAGACCAGCACCACGCTGCCCGAGCACCATCCGAGCGCGATCCTTCTCAATCGGCTGTGGCCGCTGATGGTGTTCACGCTGGTGGCGGGCGGCCTCGCCTTCCTCGCGCCACAGATACCGGGCATCGCCGCGGGCTTCGCGATCATCTGGGCGCTCGCGTGGCGACGCCAGGACGCGGCGGTGGCCGCGATCGAGGAGCGTGACGGCGCGGCCTTCTACGTGCGCCGCGACTCCGCGATGCGGCCGATGTCGCTTGTGCGAACGCCCGGCTTCAAGGCGTTACGCCCCGAGCGCGCAAACGGCACCGTCAGCTGACATGGCCGGCGCGAACGCGCTCGACGTGCTGATCGTTTCGCTGGGCTCAACGAGCGGCCTGCGCATGGCCGACGAGGAGCTCGCGCAGTCGCTGCGACGGGCCGGCGCAAGCGTGGCGATCGCGGCGTCGCATCCGCCGCGGCCCGTGCGCACGCTTGCCCTCCTCGACCTGTCGTGGGCGCGCGCCGCCCGTGCGGCGGCCGAGGCGGAGCTCGCCCGCCGGACGGTCGCTGCGGTGATCTACTCGAGCACCACCGCCGCCCTGTTCTGGCCGCGGCCCGGGATGATCCGCTTCGATGCGCCGTCTCGCGGCAACCGGCCCGGGCGCCACGGCCTCTGGCAGCGCCCGCTGGAGCGCCGTCGCATGGGTCAGGCCTCGCTGCTGCTGCCCTGGAGCGTGGGTGGCCTGGCCGAGGCGCCCGCTGTGGCCCGCCGGCCCGATCGCGCGCTCGTGCTCCCGGTCTCGGTGCAGAGCACAGCCGAGGCCGAGTCCCCCGGCGATGAACGCGCGAGCCCCGCGGAGCGAGACGTTGCCGCGATCACCTACGCCGCTCATCCCTCGAAGAAGGGTCTCGATCGTGTGCTGTCTGCATGGAGGAGCCGGCGCGCCGACCGCCCCGGGGACACGGCGGAGGAGCTCGTGGTGGCGGGCGCCCCCGCTGAGCAGCTCGAGGCGGCCGGGCTTCTGGTCGCCGGCGAGCCGGGCATACGCGTGGTCGGGATGCTCGCGGCGGGCGACTACCGCGCGCTTCTGCGCCGCGCGCGCGTGTTCGTTTGCGCACCACGCCGCGAGGACTACGGCATCGCACAGCTCGAGGCGCTGGCCGACGGCTGCCAGCTCGTCACGACCCCGGCGCCCGGGCCCTATGCGGCCCTGCCGATCGCTCGCGAACTCGACGCACGGCTCGTCGATGATGATCTGCAGGGCGCTCTGCGCGCCGCGCTGGATGACCCGCTACCCAGCTACACGGCGCGCGCGCAGCGTGCGCTCGCGCCCTTCAGCCGCGAGGCCGTGGACAGGCTGGTGGCGGAGCGGCTATTGCCGCGTCTGCTTGCGTAGCTTCTGAAGCTCCGGCCAGGAGCGCGTGTTGACGACGTCCTCTGCGCGTAGCCATGCGCGGCGCGCGGTGAGCACCCCCCAGCGCATGTTCGAAAGCGTGTCCGTGCGGTGCGCGTCTGAGTCGATCACGATGCGCACACCCGCGCGGACGGCTGCGCGCGCGTTGATCTCAGAGAGGTCGCGCCTGTTGGGGTTGGCGTTGATCTCAAGCATCGTCCCGCTGCGCGCGGCCGCGGCGAACACCGCCTCGAGGTCGATCGCATAGGGGTCGCGCCGCTCGATCAGCCGCCCCGTCGGATGCCCGATGGCATCCACCAGCGGGTGTTCGATCGCGGTGATCATGCGCGCGGTCATCGCGTCCTCGCCCATCCCGAAGGCGGTGTGCAAGCTGGCGATCACCCAGTCGAGCTCCCCGAGCAGCTCGTCCTCGTAGTCGAGCGAGCCGTCGGGCAGCACGTTCACCTCGCTGCCCGCCAGCAGCTCGATGCCCTCGACCCTGGCGTTCACGTCCCTGACCAGCTCGATCTGACGGCGCAGCTGCTCGGGCGAGACGTCGTTTCCAAAGCCATGCGAGGCCGAGTGGTCGGTCACTGCCAGGTACTCATAGCCGCGCTCGCGCGCCGCGCCGGCCATCTCGGCGATCGTGTTGTTGCCGTCGGAGGCCACGGTGTGGCTGTGCAGATCGCCGCGCACATCCGCCAGGCTGATCAGGCTCGGCAGCCCGCCCTCGCCGCCGCCGGATCGAAACTCGGCCAGCGCCGCCTGCAGCTCACCGCGGTCCTCGCGCAGCTCAGGCTCGATGTAGGCGAGCCCCAGCAGCTCATACAGCTCGGCCTCCGAGTCGCATGTGGTGGTCCGTCCGATCGCGTCGTCGAGAACGCCGTACTCGGAGACATGTAATCCCCGTCGCACCGCCCCGTCGCGCAGCGCCGCGTTGTGGGCTCCGGAGCCGGTGAAGTGCTGCAGGAGGTTGCCGAGCTGGGAGGGTTTGGCGATTCTCAGATCCACCGCAACGCCCGAGTGTGTGCGCCCCCGCGCGCCCGATCTGCCGGCCGAGCTCACGCTCTCGATCTCCTCCAGCTTCACAAGCCTCTTGGCGAGCGTCGTGGGGCGGGTCGTGACGGCGATCAGATCGAGGTCCTTGACGCTCTCAGCGCCCCGGCGTGCCGAGCCGGCCAGTTGCACGCGCGCCTCCGGCCCGGCCTGCTCGGCCAGGCCGGCGACGAGCGTCTCGCCGAGCTCGAGCGCCTTCGGCAGGAGCATGCGCGCGGCGGCGCGCTCGCCCGCACCGTCGGCTAGCGCTGAGAGTACGCTGGCCTCGAGCTTTGGCCCGAGTCCTCGCACGGTCCGCAGGCGCTGTGCGAGCGCCGCTTCGCGCAGCTTCTCCAGCGAGTCGATCCCGAGCTCCGAATACAGCAGCCGCGCCCGCTTGGGCCCCAGCCCGGGCAGGCGCGTGATTGCGATCAGGCCGGGCGGAAACTTCGCGCGCAGCTTCTCGGCGGCCGGGATCGTGCCCGTCTCCACAAGCGCGAGGATCTTCTCCTGCAGCGTGTTGCCGATCGCCGGCAGCTCGGTCGCCCGGCCGGCGCGCGCGAGCGCCGCCACCGACACCGATGCCTCGCGCACGGTCTTCGCGGCAGCGCGGTAGGCCAGCACGCGATGCACGTTCGCCCCGTCCAGCTCGTACAGGTCGCCGAGTTCCTCCAGGGCATCCGCGATCGCGGCGTTGGGCAGCTCGCTCTGCGTCACCGCATTAGCGTAGGGCTGCGGGCACGTGACGGCTGCGAACGCTCTAGGGTACGCCGACCCATGTCCGGCGAGCCCTGGCTGATACTGCCCACCTACAACGAGTCCGAGAACATTGAGGCGATCGTGACCGCCTCGGCCGATGTGCTGGCTCGCGCGGCGCCCGACGGCTTCCGGGTACTGGTCGTCGATGACGGCTCGCCCGACGGCACCGGCGAGATCGCCGATCGCATCGCCGCGGCGCACCCCTGGGCCGAGGTGCTCCACCGCGCCGAGAAGTCCGGGATCGGACCCGCCTACCTCGCGGGCTTTCGCTATGCGCTCGACCACGGCGCCGGCTACGTGATGGAGATGGATTCCGACTTCTCCCACGATCCCGCCGACCTCGCGCGGCTGCTGGCAGCTATCCACGATGGCGCCGACCTGGCGCTCGGCTCGCGCTACGTTCCCGGCGGCGGTGTACGCGATTGGAGCCTGTTGCGGCGCTTCGTCAGCGAGGGCGGCTCGACCTACGCTCGCTGGGTGCTGAGCCTGCCCGTGCGCGACCTGACCGGTGGCTTCAAGTGCTTCCGCCGCGAGGTGCTCGAAGCGATCCACTTCGACGGAGTCCGCTCTCGCGGCTATGCCTTTCAGGTCGAGCTCACCTACCGCGCGGTGCGTGCCGGCTTCCGCGTGGTCGAGGTGCCGATCGTGTTCCGCGACCGCGAGCGCGGTCAGAGCAAGATGTCCTGGCGCATCGCCGCCGAGGCCATGTGGCTGGTACCGCGCCTGCGCTTCAGGTAGCGCCCCGATCAGCCGATGCTGAGGCGATGGATGCCTCTGCCTACGCGTTCGCCCACGGCGTGCGCCATACGCGCGCGACGCTTCGCACCTGGCAGCTGACGCCCGGCTCGGTGCTGGGTAAGTGGGTGGCCGGCTCGGCCGTCGCCGCGTTCGGCCTGCTGGGCGCCGTGTGGGTCGTCGCCTCCCTGGATCAGGGCTACCAGCAGATCCTCACCCTGCAGCCGCCGTTTGCCGTCGGCGGCTTCTCAGATGTGCTCACCGTGCTCAGGGCCAACATGCTGGTGCTCGCTCTCCATGCGATGGCGTGCGTCGCCGGGTTCATCGCGGGCAGCTCGCTGCCGATTCAGGCTCAGCACCACACGGGCGTTTCGCGCTGGATCCACGAACACGGCGGGCGCATCGCGATCGGCTTCGTCTGCTGCGCCACCGCCTTCTCGCTGAGCGCTCAGGCCTACGTGATCGGCCACAGTCTCGCCGGCGTATCGCACTTCCTGCGCGTGTCGCCGGGGATACTCCTGCTGGGCGTGCTCCCACACGCGATCCCCGAGCTGATCGCGCTGTTCCTGCCGCTGGCGGCATGGATCATCGCCAGCCGCCGAGGGGAGTGGGAGCAGCTGCTGGCCGCCACTTTCGTAACGGTCGCCGTGGCCGTGCCGATACTCGTGATCGCGGCCTTCATCGAGGTCTACATCTCACCACACCTGTTCGTTGCGCTCACCCACATCCACGAGCCGATCGTGCGCAGCTCCGAAGGCTGGGTCGTCACCCTCCGCTAGTACGCGAAAGGCTCCTTTACTTTGTATAGTGGTAAGTAAGCGACCAAGGAGACGACATGGCAGGCACACTCAACCAAGTAACAGACACGAACTTCGACGCCGAGGTGCTCGAGGCCGAGGGCCCGGTGCTCGTCGACTTCTGGGCTCCCTGGTGTGGTCCCTGCCGCGTGGTCGCTCCCGTGCTCGAGGAGATCGCCTCCGAGCGCCCCGACCTCACGATCGTGAAGCTGGACATCGACGAGAACCCCCAGACGGCGGCCCGCTTCCAGGTCCTCTCGATCCCGACGATGATCCTCTTCAAAGGCGGCGAGCCCGTCAAGACCGTGATCGGCGCCTACCCCAAGAAGAAGCTCGAGCAGGAGCTGGAGCCGGCCCTAACGGCAGCGTAGGGGCGAGTCAGTCGCGCTCGGCCCGTCGCAGGGCGATGCCGAGCGTGAGGTCGTCGATCTCGGCGCGTTCGGAGTGGTCCATCGCTGCGGCTCCCGCCGCGGCGTCCTCGCTGATGAGCAGGTCGACAGCGAGCGTCTCGGCGGCGATGTAATCGCGATGGGCGTCCGCCGCCTGCACGAGCGCCGGGTCTCCGTACAGCAGCAGCTCGATGCGGTCCTCCACGTGCAGGCCCGCCGTCTTGCGTGCGTTCTGGACCGCGTGGACGATCTCGCGCGCGCGCCCCTCCTCGCGCAGGTCATCATCGATCGCGAGGTCGAGCGCGACCGCATGGGCGCCCTCGCGCTCGACGCTGTAACCCTCCGGCGCACGCATCGTGAGGATCACGTCCGCGGCTGAGAGCGTGTGATCGCGCCCCGCCACGGCGATCCCGATCGTTCCGTTGCCGTCGCCGTCCTCAGCGCTCCTCCCGCGTACCGCTGCCGCGACACGCGCCGGGTCAAGCGCCGCGATCGCATCGGCGGCCTGCGGCATGTCCTTGCCGAACAGCGGGCCGAGCGTGCGGTAGTTGGCCTTCACCTCATAGCTCCCGAGATCCTCCGCCGCCGCCACGAAGCGCACGCGCCTGACGTTCAGCTCCTCGCGCACGATGTCCGAGAGCCGTTCGATCGCCTCGCGCTCGCGCCCGTCTGCGACCACGATCGCCTCGCCGAGCGGCTGGCGGACCTTGATCTTGGCCTTGCCCCTGGCGCCCAGGCCCAGGCGCACCGTCTCGCGCGCCACGCGCATGGCCTGCTCCAGCGCCTCATCGCGAGCCGGCAGGCCGCCCTCGAACTCCTGCTCGCCGGCTGGGAAGTCACACAGGTGCACGCTCGCCAGGGCGCCGTCGAGGTTGTCGTAGATCTCATCCGCGATGAACGGGCAGAACGGCGCCAGCAGCTTGGCCACGGTCAAAAGGCATGAGCGCAGCGTCTGGAAGGCGGCTGCGTCGCCGTCCCAGAAGCGCCGGCGCGAGCGGCGCACGTACCAGTTCGACAGATCCTCGACCAGCTCGGCGATCGCGCGGCCCGCGGAGGTCGCATCGTAGGCCTCCAGCCGCTCTGCCACGAACTTCGCCGTGCCGGCGGTGCGCGAGATCGCCCAGCGGTCGAGATCGCCGTCGGCGCCGGGCGCGGGTGACGCCGGTCCATCCGGCTCCTGGCTCAGCTGATCGGCTGAGGCGTGCGCGTAGAGCACGTAGAAGAAGTACGTCGACCACAGTTGCTTCAGAAACAGCCGCACGCCCTCGCCGATCGTCTCCATCGAGAAGCGGTAGCCGTCCCACGGCTGCTTTGAGGTGAAGAAGTACCAGCGGAAGGCATCCGCGCCATAGGTGTCGAGCACCTGCCACGGCTCCACCGTGTTGCCTTTGGACTTCGACATCTTCTGCCCGTCCTCGTCGAGGATCAGGCCCAGGCACACGACGTTCCTGTAGGGGGCTCCTCGCGACAGCAGCGTTGAGATCGCGAGCAGCGAGTAGAACCAGCCGCGCGTCTGGTCCTGCGCCTCGCAGATGAAATCCGCCGGAAAGCTCTGCTCGAACTCCAGCTCGTGCTCGAACGGGTGGTGGTGCTGGGCGAACGGCATTGCGCCCGAGTCGAACCACACGTCGATCACCTCCGGCACCCTCTTCATCGGCCGCTCGCACGTGACGCAGGCGAACTCGAGCTCGTCGACAAACGGGCGGTGGTGATCCTCGATTGTCCTACCCGACAGCTCTGAGAGCTCGGCATAGGAGCCGATCACGCGCACATGCCCCTCCTCACAGCGCCACACCGGCAGCGGCGTGCCCCAGTAGCGCTCGCGCGAGAGCGCCCAATCGACGTTGCCCTTCAGCCACTCCCCGAAACGCCCGTGCTTGACGTGCGGCGGGTGCCATGAAACCGTCTCGTTGGCTGCCAGCAGCTCCTCACGCAGTTTCGAGGTGGCGATGTACCACGACGGTTTGGCGTAGTAGAGCAGCGGTGTGCCGCACCGCCAGCAGTGCGGGTAGGAGTGCTCGTAGGGCGCCACCCTCAGCAGCAGCCCGCGCCGATCGAGATCTGCGATCAGCTCCTCGGTCAGCTCCTCGTCCTTCACGAAGCGACCCTCATATGTCTGTCCCGTGCTGCTGAGCACGCGTCCGTCGTAGGTGCCGTCCGCGCGCACCGGGTTGTAGAGCGTCTCCGGGCGCGTGGGATCGAACGGCACCTCGGCGGCGGCCGCGGCCACGCGATAGTCGTCCTCGCCGAACGCCGGAGCGAGGTGCACGATTCCCGTGCCGTCCTCGGTCGTCACGAACGCATCGGCCAGGATCGGGAAGCTGCCCGGTTCGACATCGGAGAGCGTGAAGATCGGGCCCTCATAGGCCCTGAAGCGGGCCACGAGCTCCTCGCCCGAAAACCGCTGGAGGATCTCTGCGGAATCTCCGAGCACCGCCTCGACGCGCGCCTCTGCAAGCAGGAAGATCTCATCGCCAACGCGCGCGGAGACGTAGGTCGCGCGCGGCGATACGGCCACCGCCACGTTGCCCGGCAGGGTCCACGGCGTGGTGGTCCACACGAGCAGCTGCTCCTCGCCGCCCACCACGCGAAGCTTGATGAACACGCTCGGGTCCACCACGTCGCGGTAGCCGAGCGCGACCTCGTGGGAGGACAGCGTGGTCTCGCAGCGCGGGCAGTAGGGCACGACCTTGCGGCCCTCGTAGAGCAGGCCCCGCTCGTGGATCTGGGCCAGCGCCCACCAGACCGACTCGATGTAGGTCTCATCCAGCGTGCGGTAGGGGTGATCGAGATCCAGCCAGAAGCCGATTCGTTCGGTCAGCCTGTTCCACTCCTCCAGAAAGGCGAATACCGACGCCCGGCACTCCGCGTTGAAGCGCTCGATCCCGATCGTCTCCTCGATCTCCGCCTTCGAGGTGATCCCCAGCTTCTGTTCGACCGCGATCTCGACCGGCAGCCCGTGGCAGTCCCAGCCGCCCTTGCGCTCCACCAGGTAGCCGCGCATCGTCTGAAAGCGGGGGTAGATGTCCTTGAACACCCGCGAGAGCACGTGGTGGGAGCCGGGCGGGCCGTTAGCCGTCGGCGGCCCCTCGTAGAAGACCCAGCGCTCGGCGCCCTCGCGGTTGCGCAGCGACTCCGCGAACACGTCGCGCTCGCGCCAGCGCTCCAGCACGAGGAGCTCGAGAGCGGGCAGCTCCTGGCGAGCATCGATCGCGCGTCGCGGGATCAGGGGGTGTGCCGGCAATCGGGTCACGGGCGGCCCATTGTAGGTGGGCCCCTGATGGGCCCCTGCGCCTGTCGCTGCGGTCGATTCTCCCCGAGGTTGCCGTGAGGCCGCTGCGCGCTCTTACGATGAAGCTATGAGGCTGCGCCTCTACCACCACAACGACGGCGCGCGCGTGGCCTACCGCGAGATCGGCGCCGGGCGGCCGCTCGCGCTGCTGCACTCCGCCTTCCTCTCTCACAAGGAGTGGGAGCCGGCGGTCGAGCAGCTCGCCGACCGCTTCCGCGTCGTGCTGCCGGATCTGCCGCTGCACGGCGACTCCGAGGACCGCGGGCGCCACCCCTACACGCTCGACTGGTTCGCCGAGGTGCTCGGCGGTTTCGCCGCCGAGGTGCTCGGGCCGAGGCCGCTGCTCGCCGGCCACGACGCCGGAGCGGAGATCCTCCTGCACACCGTGCTCACCGGCCGCGTACGCCCGGCCCGCATCGTGCTGATGGGGAATCGCCTGCACGCAAAGCCCAGGGACGCCCGTCGGCGCGCAGCCTGGCGGCTGGCCACCCGCATGGGCGCCGTGCCCGGGCTCGATCGGCTGCTCTCGCACGGCACGCGGGCGGTGTTCTCACCCGAGCGGGGGCTGGGGCTGTCTGCGCGGGGCAACCCCGAAGCAGCCGACCTGGTGCGCCACGCGTTTGCCGACGTGCCCGGCAACTCGAGCCTTGCCCGCTCGTGGGCGAAGTGCGCGCGCGCGTGGCCGCGCGGCGCGCAGACCCACCTGCTCGAGCTCTACCCCAAGCTCGATATGCCCGTGCTCTTGCTGTGGGCCGATCAGGACCCGCTGCACCCGCTGTCCGGCGCCGAAGAGGCGCTGGCGCTGCTGCCCGACGGCCAGCTGCGCGTGCTCTCGAGCACCGGTTTCCTGATGGCCTACGACGACCCCGTGGGGCTGGCGCGGGAGATCCTGGCCTTCTGCGGGTAGGGTCCCTTTTCGCCCGTCAGCAAAAAGGAGAGCCGAATGCCGAGCAAGCAGCAGCTATGGGGTGGGGAGACCACCAAGGCCGTCAACAACTTCCCGATCTCCGGCGAGACCGTGCCCTTGCCCGTGATCCACTGGCTGGCGCGCCTGAAGGGCGCGGCTGCGGTCGTCAACGGCGAACTCGGGCTGCTCTCCAAAAGAAGCGCCTCGCGCATCCAGAAAGCCGCCGCCGAGATCGCCGCCGGCAAGCACGACGAGCAGTTCCCGATCGACGTCTTCCAGACGGGCTCCGGGACCTCGACGAACACCAACGCCAACGAGGTCATCGCGCGCTTGGCCGGCGAGGCGGTGCACGCGAACGATCACGTCAACATGGGCCAGTCCTCAAACGACGTGTTTCCTTCGGCCGTCCACCTGGCCGCGCTCGATGTCGCCCAGAACGAGCTGCTGCCCGCGCTGAAGGAGCTCGAGCGCGCGTTTGCCAGGAAGGCCGCCAGCTTCAAGAACGTCGTCAAGTCCGGCCGCACCCACCTGATGGACGCCGTGCCGGTGACGCTGGGGCAGGAGTTCTCCGGCTACGCCGCCCAGATGGCGCTCGCGCAGGAGCGCGTCGCCTCGGCGCTCGTGCACGTCGGGCAGATCCCGCTCGGCGGGACGGCCACCGGCACGGGCCTGAACACCCACGCGAAATTCGCCGAGAAGGTCCGCGCGCGGCTGAAGCGGGAGTCGGGGCTCAAGCAGATCGCGCCCCCGCTGGACCCGTTCGAGGCTCAGGGCAGTCGCGACGCCCTGGTCGAGCTTTCAGGCGCGCTGAAGGTGATCGCCGTGTCGCTCACGAAGATCGCCGGCGATCTGGCGCTGATGGGCTCCGGGCCCCGCGCGGGCATCGGCGAGATCTTCCTGCCGGAGCTCCAGAAGGGCTCCTCGATCATGCCCGGCAAGGTCAATCCCGTGATCCCAGAGGTGGTCCTGCAGGTCTCCGCGCAGGTGATCGGCAACGACACCGCCATCACTGTGGCCGGCATGCAGGGACAGTTCGAGCTCAACGTCCGCATCCCTCTGATCGCTCGCAATCTCCTGCAGTCGCTCAGCCTGCTGTCGACCACCACGCGGGTGTTCGCCGAGAAGTGCGTGGACGGCATCCGCGCGAACAGAGCGGGAACCGACGCTTCGGCGGGCGCCACGCTCGCCGTCGCCACGGCCCTGAACGGCGTCATCGGCTACGACAAGGGAACCGTGATCGTCCAGAAGGCAACCGCCTCGGGGCGCCCGCTGCGCGAGGTGGCGCTCGAGGAGGGCGTCGATGCGAAGCTCTATGACGAGACGATCGATTTGCGCAGGATCGCCCGGGGAAATCAGGCCTAGCCGGCTCAGTCCTGCGGCAGCGCGTTGAACAGTCGCGACACGACGGCCACCGCCGGCTTGGCGCTTTCGCCGTAGGTGAACAGGCCCTTCTGGTTCAGGCCCTCGATCAGGCGCAGGTTGGGCAGTCGCGCGTGGATCGTGCCTCCTGCGAAGGTGGGCGTGAGAGGGTAGTCGCGCAGGTCCCAGATGAGCATTCCGCTCAGCTGTGGGTCGCGCTCGTAGACCGCGATGTGGTTTGCCAACAGGCGCGACTGAAAGCTGTAGCTGCCGGGGCTCCCGGCGGGGTTCAGCGTGTTCGATTCGGCGCCGAACTCGCTGATGATCAGCACCTTTCCCGCGAACGTGCGGCCCATCGCTGAAAGCCGCGAGCTCATCATCGCCCGCTGCTGCGCGAGCGTGGTCGTCGGCTGGTCATACCAGCCCGTGTAGTCCGTCTCCGCGACCGCGTCAACGCCCGCATAGAGCGCTCCGGCGTGCGCCGGCGGGTGGTCTCCCCACACGTCCACGGCCACCATGCGTGTGGGATCGCGTGCGTGCAGCCAGCGCGTGAGCGTCTGCACGTACTGCACCTCGGCCTGATCGCGCCCGTTCTCAGCGACCTCGTCCACCAGGTTCCAGGTGATGATCGACGGGTGCAACTCGGCTGCCAGCACGGCGACACGACCCTGCTGCTCGGCTTCTGAATCGAGCTTCGGGGTGGTCGAGTACCAGTTGGCGGCTCCTTCGACGGGGCCGATCCCCTGCCACACGACGATCCCGGCGGCATCGAGGCGTTCGAGCATCGCGGGGTCGAGCGGATGCTGGGAGCGCACGGCGTTTGCCCCGATCGCATGCAGCTCGTTCACGAGCGTGTTCTGGTCGCTCGGCGTGAGCGCGTCGCCGTGACCCCGCGCGTCCTCCTGGATCGAGGCGCCATGCAGCTGCAGGCTCTGTCCGTTCAGGAAGATCCGCCCACCGCTCCACGTCAGCTGGCGCAGGCCGATGCGCGCCGAGTAGCTGCTCTCCTGCCCGACCGCCAGCGACAGCGCATACAGGTTCGGACTGGACGGCGACCAGAGCGCAGGTTCCGGCACCGTCACGCTCGAGCTCGCCGTCGCCGTCTGACCGTGCGCGAGCGTGACTGAGGCGAAGCTCAGAGGAATGGTCTGGGTGCCGTGAACCAGTGATCCCGTGGGTGTGATCGCACGCTGCGGCCCGTTGTTGCGCACCTGCACGCTCACGCGAACGGTCGCCTGCGGCGCCTGCGGGGAGTCCGGCTGAAGCGTTGTCTGCACGGTCGGCGCGGACAGTTCGCTTTCACCGATGGGGCGCACGTCCACCTCGCCGTCGAGGCCGCCCCAGTTGAACCAGGTGCGGTGAAAGCCTTCTCTGGACTGCTGCGCGGGATCTCGCCAGTCCACGCGCACAACGACCCTGTGTGCTCCCGCCGCCAGCGACGAGCGCATTTCGAACGGCAGGTATGAGCCTCTGTGGGCGCCGAGGTAGTGTCCGTCCACCCACACTTCGGCGCGGTAGTTCGCGGACTGGAAGCTCAGCGCGTAGACCCCTGCTGCGGGAGCCGTGATGCTCGTCTCATACCAGGCCACCGAGCCTTCGTAATTGACGCCGCCCGCCTTTCCGCTGTAGGGCGTGGGGTCCACGACGTTGGGCAGGCTGACCGTCGTCCCGCCGAAGCCGCCGGCGCGCCAGCCGAGCGCGAGGCCTCGGTTGGCGGGATCCTTGCGCAGCGTCCACCGGGTCAGGGGAATCCGCCCGCCCGGTCCTTCGAAGATCACCGACTGCGTCGGCGGCGCCTGGGCCGCCGCGGCGGCGGCTGCGAGGGCCGCGCATGCCACCAGCAGGAGCGCCACGGCCTTCTTGTTGAAAAAGTGGGTCACGATCTTTGGGGGCCGGGCAGGGACCGCTCAATTTGACGACTCGCCCGGTAGGACTTCAACAACTGCGCCCGCCGTTCAGAGCGCCGCTCGCACGGCCGGCTCCGCCGCTGCGCTGAGCATCCGCTCCAGCAACAGGCGCGCGCCCAGCTTTGAAAGCGGTTCGTTCAGATTGCCACACTTCGGCGACTGCACACACGAGGGGCAACCGTCCGTGCAGCGGCACTCGGCGATCAGGCGATGCGCGTCGGAACAGAGTTCCTCAAAGCGCGCGAACGCCGTGCGCGAGATTCCGATCCCGCCGGGGTGCCCGTCGTAGAGGAAGATCGTGGGGACCCCCGTCTGCGGGTGGAAGTTCGTCGACAGCCCGCCGATGTCCCAGCGGTCGCACATGGCGATCAGCGGCAGAACCGCGATCTGCGCGTGCTCGGCAGCGTGCAGCGCTCCGAGCAGCGCCTCCAGCGGGATCCTCTCGGCCAGCTGCTCGGCGTCGAGCTCGAACCACAGGGCCTGTGTGGCGAAGCTGGTCGGGGGCAGCTCGAGCCCGAGCAGGTCGACGGGAGCGTGATCTGAGACCCGTCTGCGCTGGTAGGCGAGGACGGTGTCGGTGACGCTCACCTCACCGAAGGACAGCGTCACCCCGAGGGCCTCGCGGCGGTCGAGCAGGCGCACGATGTCGGTGTCGGTCTGGCGCTTGGGCTGCGTGTACCAGTCGCCTGAGAACGGCGCCACGAGCGCGCGGCGTCGCTCGAGATCCAGTTCTGAGACCTCGTAGGCCTGCCCCATGTGCAGGTAGATCGCGCCGTCGTGAATCGTCGAGTGGGCACGCGCCGCCTCGGTCGTGCCGAGCAGCTCGCCCGAGGAGACGTCGACGATCGCGAAGCTGTCCGGCGAGGCCGAGCGCAGCGACACCTCGGCCGCGGGATAGCGGCCGTGGCGCCGCGGCACGAAGGCGCCCGCTCCCGCGTCCACCGGCCTTCTGCGCAGCTCACCGGCGCTCTCGAGCAGCTCGGCGTGGGCCTCCCAGCGCGGGCCCAGGAACTCGGCGTCCTCGCTCGAGAGAGGGCCCTCGTGGGCCGCGCACAGCAGATGCTGGCGAAAGATCAAGGGGCTCTCGTGATCGAGGATCGCCGCCTCGACCGGCCGGTCAAGGAAATCCTCGGGGTGGCGGGCGAAGAACTGGTCGAGCGCGTCCTCGCCGGCCACGTACACGGCCAGGCCCCGCCCACGGCGCCCCGCGCGCCCCCACATCTGGCGCAGCGAGGCCACCGTCCCGGGGAAGCTCACGACCACGGCCGCATCCAGCTCGCCGATGTCGATGCCGAGCTCCAGCGCATCGGTCGTGATCACCGCGCGCAGCTCCCCCCGCGTCAGGCGTCCCTCGAGCTCGCGCCGCTGCTGCGCGGTGTAGCCGGCGCGATAGGGCACGACGAGCTCCGCCAGATCGGGGTGTGAGCTCTCGAGGTCCTCTTTGACCAGCCGGCTGAGCAGCTCGACGGCCTTGCGCGAGCGGATGAAGCAGATTGTCCGTGCTCCATCGCGCACCAGCCGCGCCAGCAGCTCGGCGGCCTCGCCGAGCGCCGAGCGACGCGCGCCGAGCGCCTCGTCGGTGAACGGCGGGTTCCACATCGCGATCCTCCTCGCCGGCGTGGGCGAGCCGTCCTGATCGATCAGCCCGACCGCCTCCAGACCGGTGAGTCGCTCGGCCAGCTCGACGGGGTTGGCGATCGTGGCGGACGTGAGCAGGAAGCGCGGCCCGGTGCCGTACGCGGCGGCGACCCGCCGCAGGCGGCGCAGCACGTTGGCGACGTGTGAGCCGAACACGCCCCGGTAGACGTGCGCCTCGTCGATGACCACCACCGCGAGGTTGGCGAACAGGTCGGCCCAGGCGGCGTGGTTGGGCAGGATGCCCACGTGCAGCATGTCGGGATTGGTGAGCACCACGTTCGCGCTTCGGCGGATCTCCGCTCGCGCCTCACGCGGGGTGTCGCCGTCGTAGATCGCGGGGCGCACGCGCTTACTGAGGCCGAACGCCGCCAGCCCGCGCGCCTGGTCCTGGGCGAGCGCCTTGGTGGGATACAGGTACAGCGCCCGCGCGCGCGCATCCCGGCAGAGAACGTCGAGGGTGGGCAGGTTGAAGCACATCGACTTGCCCGACGCCGTTCCGGTGGTGATGATCGTCGGCCGATCCCAGGCCGAGCGCAGAGCCTCCGCCTGGTGAGCGTAGAGCTGCTGCACTCCCAGCCGCTCCAGCGCCAGCAGCAGGTCCGGGTGAAGCTCCGCCGGCGGATCCACGAGCTGCGCCGGCCCCGGTCCTTCGCGCGTCTCCCGCACGAGTCGCCCGTCCTTCAGGCCCTCGTCGAGCAGCTCACTCCACGGCTCGGTTCTGCGGTCTGTGGCCACGGCTTGCGATAGTAGAGGCGATGCCCGTCTCGACCATCCACATCGGCGAAGAAGCCAGCAAAGACCGCACTTCGATCCGCTCTTTTCACCATTCGTCATATCCGGCGGCCCGCATCGCGGCCGAGCGGGCGGAGCGCCGCCTGGGTGTCTCGGTCTGCCTGCCGGCGCGCGAGTGCGCCGAGACGGTCGGTGAGATCGTCACCGTCCTTGGCGAGCTGCAGACGGCGGGGTTGATCGATGAGATCGTCGTCGTCGACGCCGGCTCGGCGGACGGCACCGCGGAGGTGGCCGAGCGTGCGGGCGCCGCCGTCCGGCAGGAGGCCGAGCTGATGCCCTCCTACGGCCCCGTGCTCGGCAAGGGGGATGCGATGTGGCGCGCGCTGTCGGTGCTCGAGGGCGAGCTGGTCTGCTTTCTCGACGCCGACACGCAGGGCTTCTCCCCACACTTCCTGACCGGGCTGCTGGGGCCGCTGGTGTGTGAGGCGGACGTGTCCTTGGTCAAGGGGTTCTACCGCCGGCCGATAGCCACCGGCGGGAGCCCTGACGTCAACGGCGGGGGCCTTGACGCGGACGGTGGCGGGCGAGTCAACCATCTGATGGCCCGTCCCGCGCTTGAGCTGTTCTACCCGGAGCTCGCATCCGTTCGCCAGCCGCTCGCCGGCGAGGTCGCGGCGCGGCGGGAGCTGCTCGCGCGATTGCCGTTCGCCACCGGTTACGGCGTCGAGATCGCGATGCTGATCGACGCCTGGCGGGAGGTCGGCTTGGATGAGATCGTGCAGGTGGACCTCGAGGAGCATCGCAACCGCCACCAGCCGCTGTCGGCGCTCACGCCGATGGCGCTGACGGTGCTCGCCACGATCGCCCGAAGGCTTGAACGCGATGGTCGTTTGATGGCGCCGCCTGCGGCGGCGGGTGCGCCTGGCGGGGAGGCTTCACACGCGCCGCTGGAGCGTCCCCCGCTCGCTGAGCTCAGGGTTGCATGACCGCCCGCTGCCTGTACCTCGATCTCGACGGCACCCTGCTGGGCCGCGGCGCCTCGTTGCTGCACGACGGCGAGGGGGCGGTGTCCCTCGACGGCGTGCGTGCCGTGCAGACGTGCCTGCGCGCGGGTGTGGAGGTCGTGCTCATGTCGGGCCGCCGCCGCGCCCAGGTGTTCGAGGACGCGAGGCTGCTCGGCCAGAGCTCGTTCATCTATGAGGCCGGCGCGTGCGTCGTGCTCGATGGCGAAGAGCACTGGCTGACCGGCGAGCTGTTGCCCGGGGAGCTCACGATCGCCGAGCAGATCGAGCGCTCGGGCGCTCCCACTCTGCTGCTCGAGCACTACGCAGGGCGGCTTGAGTATCACGAGCCGTGGCATGTCCAGCGAGAGGTCTCCCACCTGTTCCGCGGGCTGGTGGACGCCGAGGAGGCCGATCGCCTGCTGGCTGAGCGCGGCCATGGCGATCTGCGCCTGCTGGACAACGGGGTCGTCACCCGCCGCTCGGAGGCGCTCGCCGCGCTGCCGCACGTGCGGGGATATCACCTGTTGCCCGCAGGAGCCTCCAAGGCCGGCGGTGTCGTCTTCCACCGGCGCGCACGTGGCTATGCGCGCGAGGAGACCTTCGCGGTGGGCGACTCGCGCGAGGACCTCGCCTGCGCACCCCACGTGGACGTCTTCTGGCTGGTCGCGAACGCCGTCGAGCGCGATCCAACGATGCGCGACGCGATAGCCGTCCATTCGAACGTTCGCGTGGCCGAGGCCGGCCATGGTGCGGGCGTGTATGAGGCGGTCGTCAGCACGCTCATGGGCGGGCCGTAGCGCGCGTCGTGGCGCGCTCAATGGCTATCGACGGGACGCGCGCCACCACATGCGGCGCCAGAGCCCCGGCTGGGGGCGCCTTCGCCAGCGTGCAGGCGGTGGCACGGTGGCTCGCACCAGCGCGACCCATTCGTCCAGCGGCAGCTCGCCCGCGATCAGCCGGCCCAGCGCACCGGTGACCGGCGCACCCACGCCCGCGTGCTCGAGTGCGCGGGCCAGCAGCGGGACGAGCTCGAGCGCCTCCACCGCCTGGCCGACGATCGCGGGGATCTGCTCAGCGGGCACACCGTCGGCGAGCAGCTCGCCGGCGCGGCGGTTGCGGCTTGTGCTGGCGAGCGCGGTGGCCACCAGATCGCCGGCTCCGGCCAGGCCGATCATCGACTCGGGTCGTGCGCCCAGCCCCTCGGCGTAGCGCCAGACCTCGGCGAAGATATGTCCGGCGGCCGCGCCGGCGGCGTTGAGGCCCTGCGCCTCGGTCGCGCCCGCGGCGAGTGCCGCAGCGTTCTTCGCCGATCCCGCCAGCTCGACCCCGAGGGGATCATTCGACTGCTCGCAGACGATGCCGGCGCGCGTGAAGATCTGCGCCAGCGAGCGCGCGAGCTGCTCATCGCTCGAGGCGGCCACGAGGGCGGCGCCGGCGCGCACCATCTCCCTGGCGTGCGCCGGGCCACCCAGGCAGGCGATCCGGTCAACGCCGAAGGCGGCGCTCAGCACTGTCGTCGGTGGCAGCCCCTCGGGCGGGATCAGGCCCTTGGCCACGGACACGACGGCCGCGCGCCTGCCGAGGCCGCCGGCGCTCAGCGATCTGATCACCTCGCCAAGTCCGCTCGAGGGCACGGCCAGGAAGACGTAGTCGGCGCGGGCCACGCCGCCGGCGGCCGGCTCGATGCGCAGCTGACCGGGCAGCTCCACCTCGGGCAGGTACACGCGGTTCTCGCGCTCCTCGTCCAGCAGGACAGCCTGCTCGGCGGTCCTCGCCTGCAGCGTCGTGCGCAGGCCGCCGCGGGCCAGAAGCACCGCCAGAGCCGTGCCGAACGATCCGGCGCCGATCACGGTGGCGCGCGTCGCTCCAGGCGTGGATCGCGAGCGCGTGCGGGAGGGCTCTGGCTCGACCATCTCGGTGACCGAGCCTAGCGGTCGACCTGCGCGCCCGGTCCTGGACACCGGCCTACACCAGCTCAGCCAGCCTTCGCCCGGCCGCCGCGAGCGCCCGCGCGCTTGACGCCTGGAGGATCACCTGCAGGTCGAGGATGCGCGCGTCGAACGCGTCGAGCAGGTTCTCCCCGGTCACTGCGTAGGCCGGTACCCCGCCCTGGCGGGCGCGGGTCGCGATCTCAAACGCCGGGCTGACGGTGAGCGTGCGCTCGGCCAGGCGCGACTCGGCCAGGACCACCGCGCGTGCTCGGCGCATGCGCGCATCGAAGTCGACCCCGTCGAGCAGAGTACGTACGTCCGCGGGCAGATCGTTCTCGGCGGCGATCGGGCAGATGTCGGTCTGCAGCCCGCGCGCTTGAAGTCCCCGCGCGATGGCCGACGCCACGGCCTGCGCACTGAGCCGGTCGAACGCGCCGGCGGCGATGAGCACTGTCCGGGAGATCACGATCGGGCATCCTTCCAGCAATGGCCGCAAAGAAAGCCGAGCACGTGATCGTCGAGGCCTGCGGCCACGAGCTGCGCGTCAGCAGTCCCGCCAAGATGTTCTTTCCCGAGCGCGGTTTGACCAAGCTGGACCTGGTGAACTACTACCTTGAGTGCGAGCAGGCCGTGGTGCGCGGCCTGCGCGACCGCCCGACGGTGATGAAGCGGTGGGTGGACGGAGTGGAGGGGGAGCCGTTCTTCCAAAAGCGCGTTCCCGACAGTGCGCCGGAGTGGCTTCAGACCGCCACGGTGACCTTTCCGAGTGGACGCCATGCGCGCGAGCTGGTCCCCAACGATGCCGCCCACCTCGTGTGGGGGGTGAACCTGGGGGTGATCGACTGGAACCCCTGGCCAGTGCGCAGGGAGGACCTGGACCATCCCGACGAGCTGCGTGTCGATCTCGATCCGCAGCCCGGCGTGGCCTTCGCCGAGGTGCGCGATGTGGCGATGTGCGTGCGCGAGGTGCTCGATGAGCACGGCCTCAGCGGCTTCCCCAAGACCTCAGGCTCGCGGGGAATGCACATCTACGTGCGGATCGAGCCGCGGCACAGCTTCGAAGAAGTGCGCCGCGCGGCGCTCGCGCTCGCGCGTGAGGTCGAGCGCAGGATGCCCCACCGGGCCACCAGCCGCTGGTGGAAGGAGGAACGGGAGGGCGTGTTCATCGACTACAACCAGAACGCCCGCGACCGCACGGTCGCCTCGGCCTACTCGGTCAGGGCCGTCGCGGACGCACGGGTCTCCTGTCCTCTCGGTTGGGATGAGGTTCCGGACGTGGACCCCGCCGAGCTGCGTCTGGACACCGTCCCGGCGCGGCTGCGCGAGCACGGCGATCCCTCGGCCGGCATCGATGAGCACCCCGTCAGTCTCGACCCTCTGCTCGAGCTGGCGGCTCGCGATGAGCGCGAGGGCCTCGGCGACGCGCCCTGGCCGCCGCACTTTCGCAAGCAGAAGGGCGAGCCGTCCCGCGTTCAACCGAGCCGGGCGCGGCGGTGAGCCTTCCACTCTCTCCTCCGGTAAAGCCTCAGCTGGCCCTTTCGCGAAAGGAGCTGCCGACCGGGGAGGAGTACTCCTATGAGGTCAAGCTGGACGGCTTCCGCTGCCTCGCCTTCGTGGACGGCGAGGACGTCTTCCTGCAGTCCCGCAGCGGGAAGCCGCTCGGACGGTACTTCCCGGAGCTGGTGCTGCCGGCCGGCCGCTACGTGCTCGACGGCGAGATCGTCGTGCGCGGGGCCGACGGGCTGGAGGACTTCGACGCGCTCGGCCAGCGCATCCACCCGGCGGCCTCCCGCGTGGAGCGGCTCTCGGTCGAGACGCCCGCCCGCTATGTGGCCTTCGATCTGCTCGCCCGCGAGGACGAGTCGCTGCTGGCGAGCCCTCTGCAGGATCGCCGCGCGGCGCTCGAGGAGCTGCTCGCCGGCGATCGGTTCGCCACCGCGCCCGTCGAGCTGATGCAGACGACGGTCGACCTCGACGTCGCGCGCGGGTGGCTGGTGCACGCCGAGGGGACCATCGCCAAGGACCGCGCGGCGCCCTATCGCCCGGGCGAGCGCAAGGGCATGGCCAAGGTCAAGCGCGTTCGCACGATCGACGCGATCGTGGCCGGATGGCGCCCCGGCAAGGAGCCGGACACCGTGGGCGCTCTGATACTCGCCCTGTATGACGGCCCTCAGCTGCGCGTGGTGGGTCATTGCTCCGGTCTCACCGCTTCCGAGAAGCGCCGGCTCGTCGGCTTTCTCGAGCCCTATCAGACCGGCGAGCACGGGACGGCGGATCCGAGCCGCTGGAGCGCCGGAAAGGAGCTCGAATGGATCGCTCTGCGCCCGGAGCTGGTCGTGGAGATCGACTTCGATCATGTGTCCGCCGGGCGTATTCGCCATGGCGCGAAGCTGCGGCGCTGGCGCGAGGACAAGGCCCCGCTCGAGTGCACGTTTGATCAGCTGTACGTGTGAGCGCCGCATCGAAGGCCGGGTGCGATGGACCTGGTCTAGGATCAACCCATGGCAACAGCGAGCGCGACCGTCGCCGAGGAGGAGTACCTGCAGATTCTGTTCTGGCTGCAGGAGGCCGGCCTGCCGATGACCGGCGCGAACATGGTTCGCGCGATGCAGCTGTCCGCGCCCACGGTCCATGAGATGGTGGGCCGGCTGGAGCGCGACGGGTACATCACCCGTGACGCGGACCGGACGATCACGTTCACCGCCTCAGGGGCCGAGCACGCAGAAGGGATCGTGCGCCGCCACCGCCTGATCGAGCGCTTCCTGACCGATGTTCTCGGGGTCCCCTGGGACGAGGTGCACGAGGAGGCCGAGCGCCTGGAGCACGCGATGTCGCCGGTGCTGGAGCAGCGCATGCTCGCGGCCATCGGCGACGCCAAGACCTGCCCTCACGGTCATCCGATCGCGGCCGGAGCGCGTCTGGCCGGTGTGCCGCTGGCCGACGTCGAGGTCGGAGCCAGCGTGCGCGTGCTGCGTTTTGAGAACGAGGCGGAGGACCTGCTCCACTACCTGATGGCCTCCGGCCTCGAGCCGGGACTGGAGGGCAGCCTGAGCGTGCGCGACGAGGAGCAGGTGGTGGTCGAGGCCGCTGACGGGCGTCTCTGCACCGTCACTGCCAGCGTCGCCGAGACCGTGTCCGTGGTCGCGGATCCGTCGCCACCACCACGCACCGCCCTGCCGGAGCAGCTGGTTCTCGGTCAGCGCTACGGGCGCTGAGCTCAGGAAAGCGAGCGGTAAGCGGCGGCGAGTCGCGAGACGCCCTCGTCGATCTGGTCAGGCGTCACGCCCGAGTAGGCGAGCCGAAGCGTGTTCTCGCCACCCTCGAGCAGGAAGTCGGTGCCCTTCACGAACGCCACCCCGCGCTCGGCGGCCGCGTGGTGCAGCGCGTGAACATCGGTGCCGTGGGGGAGCGTCACCCACATGAAATAACCGCCCTCCGGATCGACGAAGTCTGCCTCTGCCAGCTCGCGGCGCAGCGCGTTGCCCAGCGCCTCGGCGCGCTCGGCGAGCGCCTCCTTGACCGTGTCAATCGAGCGCTCGATCGCGCCGGAGGCACAGAACTCATAGACGATCGCCTGGGCGACCATGTTCGGCGATATGTAGGTGTTGGTGGCAAGCTGCGCCACCGCATCGATCAGCTCGGGCGGTCCGACGAGATAGCCGACGCGTATGCCGGGGCACACGGTCTTTGAGAAGGAGGAGGCGTACACCACGCGCTCAGGCGCCATCGAGAGCATCGTGGGCAGCGGCTGGCCGCTGAAGCGCAGCGCAACATAGGGGTCGTCCTCGAACACCACGAAGCCGTGCGCGGCCGCCAGCTCGAGCAGCATCCGGCGCTTTGCCAGCGAGAGCGTGTAGCCCGCGGGGTTCTGGAAGTTGGGGATGATGTGCGCGAGCTTCGGGTGCGCACCCGCCACACCGCCGAGCAGAGCGGCGAGCGCGTCGGTGTCGATGCCGTCGGGCTGCAGCTCGACCGCGTGAAGCCTCGCTCCGCGCTGGCGCAGCGAAAGCAGCGTGCGGTCGTAGGTCGGGCGCTCAACGATCACCTCGTCGCCGGGGCGCACGAGGTGCTCGAACAGGAACGCGTCCGCCTGCATCGACCCGTTGGTCACCAGCACCCGCTCGGGCTCGACGCCGTGCAGGTCCGCTATCCACGCGCGCAGACGGGGATAGCCCACGGAGGTGCCATAGGCGGTCGTGCCGGCCGGGTCGCTCTCAAATGCGCGCACGGCGGCGCTGCGCAGGCCCTCCACGTCGATGATGTCGAGCGAGGGTGCGCCGCGCGCGAAGGAGATCGGAGGTCCTGTCGGTGGTGGCATGGTCGCGAAGCTTAGGCGGCCGAGCAACTCGTCGTAGTCGTGGGCGAGCTCCTGGGTCGTGCGCTCGAGCCGCTCGCGAAAGCGCAGCAGCTCAGCACTCGTCGGCGGCGCCGGGTAGCCGAGCATGGGCGGATCTCCCGGCGAATCGCCTGCCGGCGTCCTCTGAGGGAACGCCGGCACGGACGGCGCCGGCGTTGGCAGCGGACTCGCCGCTTGCCGTGGGCTCTCCATTTGCCGTGGGCTCTCCATTGGCAATGGGCTCTCCATTGGCCGTGGACTCTCGTAGGGGGCTGCAACGGGCGTTACGGCGGCCGTGGCGGGCGCATCGCGCTCGATCGTCTCGTCGATCAGGCGAACGTAGCCGGGATCCTGCTGAACGGCAGGGCTGCCGGCGGGCTGCTCGCCGGGCCCCTCGTCGTGGCCGATCGCGGTCAGCGTGCGCTCGAGCTCGAGCAGCTTGCGCTCCAACTCGCCCAGCGTCTTTGCCACGTCCTGGTCCACGGCGCAAGCGTAGCGGTCGGGACTCGGTGCGCGGGATCAGGGAGCGGCGAGGGATGTCCCGCCGATGACCTCCACCGCGTTCTCAGCCACCTCTGTGGGGGTGCGTCCGACCCGCACGCCCTTCGCTTCGAGCGCCTGGGCCTTTGCCGCGGCAGTGCCGGCGGTCCCGGAGATGATCGCGCCGGCATGGCCCATCTGCTTGCCGGCCGGCGCGGTGAATCCGGCGATGTAGGCCACGACGGGCTTCGTGACGCGCTCTGCGATGTACTGGGCCGCCTCCTCCTCGGCGGAGCCGCCGATCTCGCCCGAGAGCACGATCAGCTCGGTCTGATCGTCGGCCTGGAAGAGCTCGAGCACGTCGACGAATGAGGAGCCCGGCACGGGGTCGCCGCCAATGCCGACGATCGAGCTGCAGCCGAACCCGGCCTGGGCGATCTCGTTGCCGATCTGGTAGGTGAGCGTTCCCGAGCGCGACACGACGCCGACGTTGCCCTGTTTGAAGAACGACGCGGGGATGATCCCGACGTTGGCCTTGCCCGGCGAGAGGATCCCGGGGCAGTTGGGGCCGATCAGGCGCGTGCCGGAATGGTCACGCTTGAGCGTGTTGTAAACGCGCATCTCATCGTGGGCGGGAATGCCCTCGGTGATCGCGATCACGAGCTCGACCCCGGCCGAGGCGGCCTCGAGGATCGAGTCTGCGGCGAAGCGCGGAGGGACGAAGATCATCGCGGTGTTTGGCTGCACCTCCTCGGCCGCCTGCTCCCAGCTGTCGAACACGGGGATGCCCTCGACGTCCTGACCGCCCTTGCCCGGCGTGACGCCGCCGACTACGTTGGTGCCGTAGTTGCGGTTGTTGAGCGTGTGGAACGAGCCCTCCCTGCCGGTGATGCCGGCGACCGCGAGCCGTGTGTTCTCGTCCACCAGGACAGACATCAGCGTGCTGCCGCCAGCGCGACGACCTTCTCGGCCGCCTCGTTCATCGTTCGCGCGGCGTAGACGTTTGGCAGTGCGGCCTCCTGCAGGAGCTCGCGCCCGGCCACGTCGTTGGTTCCGTCCAAGCGCACCACGAACGGGACCGTCGGTTTCAGGTCGGCGAACGCGGCGATCAATCCCCTGGCGACCTCGTCGCAGCGGGTGATGCCTCCGAAAATGTTGAACAGCACTGCCTTCACGGCGTCGTTTGCGAGGATCAGCTGGACCGCCTGCTTGATCTTCTCGGCATCCGAGCCACCGCCGGCGTCGAGGAAGTTCGCGGGCGCGCCCCCCGCCTGCGCGACCACGTCGAGCGTCGACATGACCAGGCCGGCGCCGTTGCCGAGGATGCCGATGTCGCCGTCGAGCTTCACATACTGGACGCCCTCCTCCTTGGCGCGACGCTCGATCGGGTCTTCATTCTGGGAGTCCGAGAGCTCCTGGTTCTCCGGGTGGCGGTAGAGCGCGTTCCCGTCCAGCGACACCTTCGCGTCGAGCGCCTTCACTTCGCGGTCAGGGGTCACGATCAGCGGGTTGATCTCCGCCAGCGTCGCGTCCTCCTCCAACCACACCTCATAGAGCGCCACGAGCGCGTCGGCGACACCGTCGATCACGTCCGCGTCAGCCCCCCCGTCGGTGGCCATCCCCACAGCCTCTGCGCGCGTGATTCCGTCGAGCGCGTCGACGTGGCGGCGGATCAGCTTCTCCGGAGTGTTCTCGGCGACCTCTTCGATGTCCACGCCCCCCTCGACGCTGAACATCACCAGCGGCCGCTTGGCGGAGCGGTCGAGCAGCACGGAGGCGTAGTACTCGGTGGCGATGTCCGAGGCGTGCTCGATCCACAGCGTGCGCACGGTGTGCCCGTGGATGTCCATCCCCAGAATGTTTCCGGCGTGCTCGCGCACCTCGGCCTCGCCGGCGGCGAGCTTCACCCCGCCGGCCTTGCCCCGCCCGCCGATCAGCACCTGGGCCTTCACGACCACGGGGTAGCCCACCTCGCCGGCCACGCGCACGGCGTCCTCGACGGTGGTGACCGGCTCTCCGGAGGAGACCCTGAGGCCGTGGCGGGCAAACAACTGCTTGCCTTGGTACTCCAACAAGTCCATTTGCGGCGCGGGACTCTAACGGAAGACAGGTGAGCGCGCGTAGGCGGCGTGAGCAGGTCATAATGGGAGATGGATGCCGATTCCCAAGAACGTCACCTTTGTCACATTCGACGTCTACGGCACCCTCATCGACTGGGAGACCGGTATCTACGAGGCGTTCGCCAAAGAGGCCGCGCGCGACGACTTCGAGATCGACCGCAGCGTGCTGCTGGCGCTGTTCCACGAGATCTCCCGGGAAATCGAGGGGGGCTCCTACGAGCTCTACGCGGAGGTGCTCAGGCGCACCGCGATCGAGGTGGCCAAACGCATCGAGTGGCCGCTCGAGCCCTCGCGCTCGGGCTTTCTGCCCGACTCGGTGCAGCGCTGGGCGCCGTTCAAGGAAACCAACACGCAACTGCAGAAGCTCTCTAAGAAGTACAAACTCGGCCTGCTGTCGAACATCGACGACAAGCTGCTGGGCCAGACGCGCCGGCACATCCCCACCGACTTCGACCTGGTGGTCACAGCTCAGCAGGTGCGCTCGTACAAGCCAGAACCCGCCCACTTCACCGAGTGCGCCAGGCGAATGGGCGGCAAGCGCGGCTGGGTGCACGTGGCCGCCAGCCACTACCACGACGTGGCGCCCTGCGTCAAAGCCCGCGTGCCGGTGATCTGGGTCAACCGCAACAAGGAGACGCTCGACTCCTCGCAGAAAAAGCCGACGGCCGAAGTGAGCAACCTGCGCGAGGCGGCGAAACTACTCGGCGTCTCCTGACCCGTGCGGGCGGTCGCCCTGCACGCCGACGTGCTCGTCGCCACCAGCGCTGTCCTGCAAGCCAACTGCGTGATCGTCCGCGGAGGGGTCTTGCAGGAGGGACAGGCCGCCGGCGCCGAGCAGGCCGGCGAGACATTCGTGATCGACTCGCCGGTCCTCCCGGACGAGCTCGACGCGCTGGGCCCGCTGCTGAACCAGGCACAGTTCCCCGTGCCCAGCGGCCTGTTGGCCACGCACGGCGACTGGGACCATCTGCTCGGGCGGCTCGCCTTCCCCGGGGTTGCGCTCGGTTGCGCGGAGAGCACCGCGCAGCGCATGAAGGACTCGCCCGGCGAAGCGCAGCGGGATCTGCGCTCCTTCGACGAAGAGCTGCTGATCGGGCGTGAGCGTCCGCTCGCGCTCGGGGCGGTCCAGGCGCTACCCGTGCCGGGCCACTGCGCGGTTGGTGATCGCGAGCTCGAGGTCTATGCCGCGGGCGGTCATACCAAGGACGGCATGGCGATACTGATCCCCTGGACGGGAGTGCTCGTCGTGGGCGACTACCTTTCGGCGGTCGAGCTGCCCACCCTCGGCAGGGGGGGAGCGCTCGATGCCTATCTGGCAACGCTGGAGCGTCTGCATCCGCTCGTCGCCAACGCCGAGCAGGTGGTGCCCGGCCACGGGCCAGTGCTCGAGGGCACCCGGGCGCTGGAGGTGCTCGAGGAGGATGCCGCCTATCTGCGGGCGCTGCATGACGCCGGCGCCGAGGCGGAGCTGCCGGCGGGGCGCCGGGCGGCGGTCCACCGCAGCCAGCACGCTCAGAACGTCACAGCGCTCTAAACGGCGTCCGGGCTCTTGATCGTCGCAATCGGCGCGCCCGCCTGGATCGGCTCGCCCTCGGCGATCGGCAGATCGACGATCGTGCCCGCCTTGTGCGCGGTGATCTCGTTCTCCATCTTCATCGCCTCGATGATGCAGAGCAGCTGGCCCTCCTCCACGGTGTCGCCCTGCTTGACGAGCACCTTCCACATGTTCCCCTGAAGCGGCGCGGGCAACGTGTCCGGACCGCCGCCGCCCGAGGTCGTTCGCTGGGCGCGCTTGGATGCCTTCGCCGCGCCCACGGCCGACGCTCCGTTGCTCGCACCGGCAGCTGCGCCGGCAAACGGCGGGCCGAGCACGCGGACATCGAAACGCTTGCCGGAGACCTCCACCTCGTAGGTCTGCTCGACCGTCGACTCATGCTCCTCCGTCGCGCCTGCGGGCGTGCTCGTGAACGCGAGCGTCTTCAGCCACTGTTTGTCCTCCAGCAGGTCCCTGCAGGTCTCCCCGCGTGCCCACTGCTCGGTCGCGAGCAGCGCCTGATGAAAGGGGATCAGCGTCTTCAGGCCCTCGATCTCAAATTCCCCGAGCGCGCGCAGCATCCGCCTCGTGGCCTGCTCGCGGTCGGCGTCCCAGACGATCAGCTTGGCCACCATCGGGTCATACATCGGCGAGACCTCCCCGCCTTCCTGCACCCCCGAGTCCACGCGCACGCCCGGGCCGCTCGGCTCGGAGTAGGAGCCGATTTTCCCCGGCGCCGGTGCGAAGTTCTTCGAGGCGTCCTCCGCGTTGATGCGGCACTCGATCGAATGTCCGCGCAGGACGACGTCGTCCTGGCTGTAGGCCAGCGCCTCGCCCGCGGCCGCCCGTATGCCCTCCTTGACGATGTCGATCCCCGTCGCCATCTCGGTCACGCAGTGCTCGACCTGCACGCGCGTGTTCATCTCCAGGAAGAAATACTCCGGCTCGGCATCCTCCCGCGCGGAGAACAGGCCCTCGATCGTGCCGGCGCCGACGTAGTCCACGGCCCTCGCGGCGTTCACCCCGATCTGCCCGATGCGCTCGCGCGTCTCGGGATCCACCACCCACTCGGGCGCCGGGCACTCCTCGATCACCTTCTGGTGGCGGCGCTGTATCGAGCAGTCACGCTCGCCCAGATGGATCACGTTGCCGTGCCGGTCGGCAAGCACCTGAACCTCGACGTGGCGCGGGTCGTGCAGGTAGCGCTCCAGATAAACGGTCGGATCGGAGAAGAACTTCTCGCCTTCGCGGCTCGAGCCCTCGAAGGCTCCCTCGAGCTCATCCTCGGTGAGAGCCACGCGGAAGCCCTTGCCGCCGCCGCCGCCCGCGGCCTTGACAGCCACCGGGAAGCCGATCTCGCCCTTGGCGATGCGCAGGGCATCGGCGACCGTCTCCACGGCCTCGGTGGTACCCGGGACGATCGGCACGCCCGCGGCCTGCATCAGCTCACGCGCCCGCGTCTTTGAGCCCATCGCCTCGATCGCTGAGGCGGGCGGGCCGATGAACACGATTCCCGCGTCCTCGCAGGCCTTGGCAAACGGCGCGTTCTCGGCAAGAAAGCCATAGCCCGGGTGGATCGCCTCGGCGCCCGCCCGCTCGGCGACGTCGAGGATCTTCTCGACGTTCAGGTAGTTGTCCGCCGCCGGTCCCTCGCCGAGGTTGTAGGCCTCGCCCGCCCTGTGGACATGCGGGGCGTTGCGGTCGAGCTCTGAGTAGACGGCCACGCTCGCAACGCCGAGCTCGCTCAGCGCGCGCTCGATGCGGACGGCGATCTCCCCGCGGTTGGCGATCAGTACCTTGCTGAACATCGGCCGCGGAAGCTTAGCTGCCGCCCGGCGCGGGGCGTCAGGCACCCGCGGTCGCGATCATCCCCGCGGCGACCGTCTCGTTGTTGGCCTCGTCGATGAGGATGAAGCTGCCGGTGCGGCGGTTGCTCTTGTACGGGTCGAACACCAGCGGCGTGGACGTGCGCAGACGCACGCGGCCGATGTCGTTGAGCTCGAGCTGCTCGGGCGGCGGGTCGCGCTCGAGCGTTTTCACGTCGAGCAGGTCGTCGATGCCCTCCACGATCGCGGTTGCGCTGCGCGTGGTCTGCTTGATCAGGTAGCGCTCACCCGGCCGCATCGGCCTCTCCGCCATCCAGCACACGTCGGCCTGGAGCTCGCGTGCCACGAGCGGTTGGCGCTCGAGATGGCAGATCAGCTCCCCACGCGAGATGTCGAGCTCATCCTGCAGGCGAAGCGCCACGGACATCGGCGCGACCGCTTCCTCGAGCTCGCCCTCGAAGGTATCGATTGCGGCGATCCGCGTGCGCTGGCCGCCGGGCAGCACGGCCACCTCGTCGCCTTGGCGCAGCGCTCCGCTCGCGAGCTGCCCGGCATAACCACGGTAGTCGCGGGTGTCGGGGTCATCGGATTGGGGCCGGATGACCCACTGCACCGGAAAGCGTGCGGGTCGGTCGTGCGGATGGTCGTATGCGACCTCGACTCGCTCGAGCAGCTCGAGCAGCGTTGGTCCCTCATACCAGTCCATCCTCTGCGAGCGGTCGACGACGTTGTCGCCGTTCAGCGCGGACATGGGGATGTAGATGATCTCGTGCTGCTGGCCCGCGCGCCGGCCGTCGCGGCGCAGGATGTGCGCAAACTGCTCGAATTCGTCGGCCACCTCCTGGAAGCGCGCCTGCGCGTGGTCGACGAGATCCATCTTGTTGACCGCCACCACGAGCTTCGGGATGCCGAGCAGCGCGCTGATGAACGCGTGGCGCTTGGACTGCTCGAGCACGCCGCGGCGCGCGTCGATCAGCACAATCGCCAGGTCCGCGGTCGAGGCGCCCGTCACCATGTTGCGCGTGTACTGGCGGTGGCCGGGGCAGTCGGCGATGATAAAGCGCCGGCGGGGCGTCGCGAAATAGCGGTAGGCCACGTCAATCGTGATGCCCTGCTCGCGCTCGGCGCGCAGCCCGTCGGTGAGCAGCGCGAGATCCAGCGCGCCCTCGCCTCCGCGCCTCTCGGAGGCCTGCGTGACATGGTCGAGCTGATCCTGCAGGATCGACTTCGTGTCGTACAGCAGCCGCCCGATCAGCGTGCTCTTGCCGTCGTCCACAGAGCCCGCCGTTGAGATGCGCAGGAGATCGAGAGTCATCGCCCGCCGGGCATCTAGAAGTACCCGTCCTTCTTGCGGTCCTCCATCGCCGCCTCGGTCACGCGGTCATCGGCGCGCGTCTCACCGCGCTCGGTGATGCGCGTTGCGGCGATCTCGAGCACGACCTCCTCGAGCGTGGCGGCCTGCGAGAGGACCCCGCCCGTGCAGGTCATATCGCCGACGGTGCGATAGCGAACGGTCTCGGAGACGATCTCCTCGCCGTCGATCAGCTCGGTGCCCTCCCGCCACGCGTAGAGCATCTCGTCGCGACGGAACACCTCGCGCTCGTGGGCAAAGTAGATTGAGGGTACCTCCAGCTGCTCCTGGTCGATGTACTCCCACACGTCGAGCTCCGTCCAGTTGGAGATCGGGAACACGCGCACGTTCTCACCCTTCTTGATGCGCCCGTTGTACAGGTTCCACAGCTCGGGTCGCTGGCTCTTCGGGTCCCATTGGCCGAAGTCGTCGCGAAAGGAGAACACGCGCTCCTTCGCCCGCGCGCGCTCCTCGTCGCGCCGCGCTCCTCCGAACGCCGCATCGAATTTGTGCTCGGCGATCGCGTCCAGCAGAGTCACCGTCTGCAGCCGGTTGCGCGAGGCCCGCGGTCCCGTCTCCTCGACGGCCCTGCCCTGGTCGATCGACTCCTGCACGCTCGCGACGATCAGCCGCTCGCCCAGCTCCGCCACGCGCCGGTCGCGAAAGTCGATCACCTCGGGAAAGTTGTGACCCGTGTCCACATGCATCAGCGGAAACGGGAACGCGGCCGGCCGGAACGCCTTCTCGGCGAGCCTCAGCAGCACGATCGAGTCCTTGCCCCCGCTGAACAGCAGCACTGGGCGCTCGAATTCCGCCGCGACCTCGCGCATCACGTGAATGGCCTCGGACTCGAGCGCGCGCAGATGGCTCAGCTGGGGGGTGGCTGCGACGCTCATAGCCCGACGGTCTCTACGTGCAGTCCGCACTCCGTCTTGTCGCTTCCGGCCCAGCGGCCCTCACGCCCGCCTCCCGGCTGTGTGCATGTCGCGCATCCGATCGACTCATATCCCTGGTCGTGCAGCGGGTTGTAGGGGAGATCGCGCTCGTTGATCCGCTGCCAGAGCTCCCGGTCGGTCCAGTGGGCCAGCGGGTTGTACTTCCACAGGCCCCGCGCCTCGTCGCGTTCGATCAGCTCGGCGTCCGCCCTCGTCGGACCCTGCTCGCGGCGGATGCCCGTGATCCAGGCATCGGCGTCCGCCAGCGAGCGCTCCAGCGCCGCGACCTTCGCGACCGAGCAGCAGTTCTCCGGCCCGGTCCACGGTCCGTCAGCGCCGCTGGCGTCCTGCACCTCGACGGCGATGCCGAACCGCTCCTCGAACTCTCGCCATGTCTGCAGCGTCTCCTCGAACAGCACGCCCGTGTCGATCGTCACGATTCTCACGGCGTCCTTCGCGCCGTCGCTCTCCCGCAGCAGTTCGTCGATCAGCACCGACTCCTCCTTCTGGAAGGAGCACAGCAGCACGGCGCGCCGGCCGTGGCGCTCGACCGCCCGGCTGAGCGTGTCGGCTAAACCGCGCACTCGCCCTCACCCCTCTGAACCTGGAAGGGAACATCGCGGTTCCAGTCGATGAACTGGTTCATCGACTCAAGGCTGAAGTCCACGGGCAGCGACAGGTCCTTCACGAGCGCCTCGAGCTCGCCGGTGCCGACGCGCCCCACGAACTCGTTCCACTCCTCGCCGTCCTCTCGCGTGCCCTCGTAGTGCGAGACCCAGCGCTCGATCGCCTCGGGGATCCGCTTGGACGGCAGTCGCAGCTTCAGGCGCGTGCCGAACTTCACCTCTCCGCCTTCGAACACCCCGCCGACGTGCGGGATGTAGGCGGGAATCGTGTGCTCGCCGACCTTGATCGACGCGCCCGTGAAGCCGATGCTCGCGACGTGATGCTGACCGCAGCCGTTCGGGCAGCCGCTGATCTTCACGTTCAGCCTGCGCGTCAGCTCGTCTGTGATGTCCATCGCTTCGATCCGCTCCTGGATGGCCTCGTTCAGGCCCATCGAGCTGGTGATGCCGAGCTTGCACGAGTCCGTGCCGGGGCAGGAGACCACATCGTTGATTTCCCGCGAGCCGGCGTCGCCGAGGCCCAGCTCGGAGAGCGCGCGCCAGAGGTCGTACACGCACTCCTCACGCACCCAGCGCAGCACGAAGTTCTGCTGCACCGTCGTGCGGGCATAGCCACCGGCGTAGTTGCGCTGGATCTGCGCGAGGCCCCTGAACTGCTCGGGGGTGAGGTCGCCGCGCGTCACCTTCGCCTCGACGGTCACGAAGCCCTCCTGCTTCTGCTCGGCAACGTTGGCCGCGCGGAAGCGCTCAAATTGCGAGAGGTCGCCGTTGGGGCTGCCGTAGCTCTGCGGGGGGGCGGGCGCCGACTCGCGCTCGTCGTCGATGAACAGGCGCTGCTCGATCGAGAAGTCGCGTTCTGCAACCCAGTCGCCCTTCATCTCCTCCTCGACCTGCCTGCGCAGCTCGTCGATGCCGTACTTGTCGACGAACACCTTGATGCGGGCGCGCGCGCGGTTGGCTCGCAGCCACTCCTGCCGGTCGAAGATCCTGAACACCGCCTCGGCGATCCGCAGGTACTCGCCGTTGTCGAGCTCGGCGAACTCATAAAGCACGGGCGCCACCCGCGGCATGATCGAGGTGCCGCCGCCGACGAGTATCTGCACCCCGCGCACCTCGCCGCGTCCGTCGATCTCCTGGACGCGTGCACGGAAGGCGATGTCGTGGATGCCCGAGATCGCGCGGTCCTGAGGGCCGCCGTCGAAGGCTGTCTTGATCTTGCGCGGCATCGCCTGCGTGGTGGGGTGGCGGACGAAGTAGCGCACGTACGCGCCTGCGTAGGGCGTGAGGTCGAAGAGCTCGTCCTTGGCCACGCCCGCCCAGGGGTCGCCGGTGACGTTTCTGACGGTGTTGCCGCAGCCCTCGCGGCTCGACAGTCCCGCCTCGCCGAGCTCGCGGATCGCTTTCTCCGCTTCCGGCAGTGGAATGTGGTGCATCTGGATGTTCTGGCGTGTCGTGATGTGGCCCTTGTTGAGCGGCACGTACTTCTCGACCACGTCGGCGAACTTCTCCATCTGCTCGGGCGTGATCCCGCCGAAGGGCAGCTTCACGCGGATCATCTGCACGTCGGGCTGGCGCTGGCCGTAGACGCCCTGCCTGAGACGGAACTTGATGAACTCGTCTTCCGGAATGTCACCGGCGAGGAACTTCGTGGACTCGGTCTTGAAATCGTCGAACTCGCGCTCGAGGATCGGGATCACGTGCCCAGGGACGTTCTGCAGGACCTCGGGGTCCTCAAGCGTGCCGCGCTGGGCGGTCGAACCTGGCTCCATTTGTGTGACCTCCTGATCCGGGCACTCGTCCCGGGCTGCTTTCAACGACACGCCACCGGCGACAGGACATTGATGCTAAAGCCTAGCGGCTTTTAGGTATTTATCCAGGGGTCGCGAAGATCCGCGTCATCCCGGGTTGACACTCGCTCGAGGATAGCCGCGCGCAGCCACGGATCCGGACCCGCGGGCGCCGTCGCGGGCGCCGGCGCGGTGGCGCGCCAGAACCGCTCCATCGCGGCAACGATCGCGGCGGTCTCTTCAGGTGAGGCCGAGGGCACGCTCAGCCGAGGTTGGTGGTTGCGGTTGACCATTGGCGCGGGCCCGCGTTCGGGGCCCGGGTTCCTCAGAGGGGAATGTTGCCGTGCTTGCGCTTGGGCCCCGGTTCACGCTTGCTCTGCAGCGTGTGCAGAGCAACGATCAGCTTCGGCCGCGTCTCGTGGGGGATGATCACGTCGTCGATGTAGCCGCGCTCAGCCGCTGTGTAGGGATTGGCGAAGCGCGCCTTGTAGTCGTCCATCAGCTTCCTGCGCCGCTCCTCGGGCGTCGGGCTCTGAACGAGGTCGCGGCGGTAGATGATGTTCACAGCGCCCTCCGGCCCCATCACCGCCACCTCGGAGGTGGGCCAGGCGAAGTTGAAGTCCGCCAGCAGGTGCTTGGATGCCATCACGTCGTAGGCGCCTCCGTAGGCCTTGCGCGTGATCACGGTGAGCTTGGGCACGGTTGCCTCGGCGAACGCATACAGGAGCTTTGCCCCGTGGCGGATGATCCCGCCCCACTCCTGCGCGGTCCCGGGCAGGAACCCGGGCACGTCGCAGAACGTGAGCAGCGGGATGTTGAACGCGTCGCACGTGCGCACGAACCGCGCCGCCTTGGCCGAGGCGTTGATGTCGAGCACGCCCGCGAGCTGCGCCGGCTGGTTGCCGACGACGCCAATCGAGAATCCGTCCAGGCGTGCGAAGCCGCAGATGATGTTCTTCGCATAGTGCTCGTGCACCTCGAAGAACTCTTCGTCGTCGACGATGAGCTTCACCACATTGCGCATGTCATAGGGCTTGTTGGGGTTGTCCGGCACAACGTGATCGAGCTCGAGCGTCATCCGCTGCGGGTCATCGGTCGGCTGCACGCGAGGGGCCGTCTGCAGGTTGTTCTGCGGCAGGAAGCCCATCAGGTAGCGGCAGTCCTCGAGGCATGCGTCCTCGTCCTCGGAGGCGAACTGCGCCACGCCGGACTTCGTGTTGTGCGACATCGCGCCGCCCAGCTCCTCGAACTCCACCTCCTCGCCGGTCACCGTCTTGATCACGTCGGGACCGGTGATGAACATGTGCGAGGTCTCCTTGACCATGAAGATGAAGTCGGTGATCGCGGGCGAATAGACGGCGCCGCCGGCACACGGGCCCATGATCAGGCTGATCTGAGGGATCACGCCCGAGGAACGAACGTTGCGCACGAACACGTCCCCGTAGGCGCCCAGTGAGACGACACCCTCCTGGATGCGCGCGCCACCGGAGTCGTTGATGCCGATCACCGGGCAGCCGATCTTCGCGGCCAGATCCATGATCTTGCACATCTTTTCGCCCATCACCTCGCCGAGCGAGCCGCCGAACACGGTGAAGTCCTGGCTGAACACGCACACCGTGCGCCCGTCGATCGTGCCGTGACCGGTCACCACCGCATCGCCCCAGGGCCGGTTTTTCTGCATGTCGAAGTCGTAGGTGCGGTGGCGCACGAACGTGTCGAGCTCCTGGAAGGAGCCCTCATCAAGCAGCTTCTCCACACGCTCCCTCGCCGTGTACTTGCCCCGCGCGTGCTGCTTCTCCTCGGCCTCCGGCGCGGAGTGCAGGGCCGCTGCGCGCAGCTCCTCGAGCTGCCCGAGCTTCTCCTCGTAGGTCTCAGGCGCCTTTTTGCGCGGCGGCTTGCGATGCCCGCTGCGCGACGCCGCGAGCAGCGCTGCGTCGGTCTGGCGGTTGTGCGCGTTGCTTGCCATAGGACGGGAGATCCTATCCCGCCCGAGCTCTCTAGCTTCGCGAGAACGGCCGGTGGTGGGCCGCGCCCAGACGGTCCAGCACCCCGGTGAGCATCGCCGTGACCTGCTCTGCCGTCGCCTCTTCGGCGGCTTTCAGCTCCGCCGAGATGTCCGCCGGCTGCTCATCCTCGCTGTCCGCGGGCTTCACGGGTTGGTCGTGCGCGACGGGCTCGTCATTCCCGATCGCCTCGACCGGTGGAGCATGCTCGTGCGCTTCCACATCCTGCTCCAGGCCGTGGAGCGGCTCCGGCAGCGATTGCGGGGTCGCGATCGCCCAGGGCGGTTCGGACAGGTATTCCACGCTCGCCGCCAGGCCAGGGCCCGCTTCGGGCGGGCGGACGCTTGCCGCGAGCTCGTGTGGCCCATCGATGGGTGCGTCTCTTTCGCGCCTGCGGAACAACCGCGCGAAGAATCCTCGACGCGATTCGGGCTCGGGTGCGGGCTCGGAGTCCACCACGGCGTCTGCGAGCACGGGAGGCGGATCCAGGTGTTCCGCGTCGACGGCCGGCTCCCGCTCCAGTTCCAGTGCGGGCTGCGGCTCCGGCTCGAGCGCGAGCTCCGGCTCCAGGCGCAGGCTGGGCTCGACGTCAGCGAGCGTACGTGGCTCCGGCTCAGCTTGAGCGGTGGCGATCGGCTGCGCCGGCGGCTCGTGCGCGACCGGCGATTGGGCCTCGGGAACCTCCGGCGCCGGCTCGGGCAGCTCGCGGTTGACGGTCAGGGTGACCTTGGTTCCCCACCCTGAGGGCTTCAGCAGCACCGTGCCGCTCGCGTCCTCAGCCTCCCATTCGACCGCCGTCTCGGGCTCGAGGTGCGTGATGCGGATGTCGCCGAGCTCGCCGAGGTGACGGGCCAGGGCAGAGGGGTCACTCAGCTCAGCCCACAGCTCGGGTGGCGACTTGACCAGCGTGCGCTGCACCTCCGAAGAGATCATCGCCCTCCCTTTCGAGCGATCTCTCCCTAGTCCTTCCGCCGCGCGCCCTCAGGCAACAGACGGCGTCGGGCGATCCGCCGCTCCTCGCGCGTTGATCAGCCCGCGCTCGTGCAGCAGCTCGGCCAGCTGAACCGCGTTGGTCGCGGCGCCCTTACGCAGGTTGTCGGCGACGACCCAAAGGTCGAGCGCGCGCTCGTGACCGGGGTCGCGGCGAATGCGACCGACGAACACATCGTCCTTGCCGGCGGCGTCGATCGCGAGCGGGTAGAGAGCCGCGTCGGGCTCATCGATGACCGTCACTCCGGGCGATGCCGCCAGCAGCTCGCGTGCGCGCTCGGGCGAGAGCTCGTCACGGGTCTGCACGTTGACGGCCTCCGAATGTCCCGTGACCACCGGCACGCGCACGCACGTGGCGCTGATGCGAATCGACGGGTCGTCGAGGATCTTGCGCGTCTCGTTGATCAGCTTGCGCTCCTCGTCGGTGTGGTCGTCGCCCGCGGCGAAGCTGCCGGCGTGGGGGAGGGCGTTGAAGGCGATCTGGTGTGCGTAGTGCGACGGCTCTGCGATCTCCCGCTCGTGGAGCAGCGCGTGCGACTGGTCGAGCAGCTCCTCGACCGCACCCCGCCCGGTGCCTGAGACGGCCTGGTAAGTGCTGATCACCAGCCGCTCGATGCCGGCCTCATCCTGAATCGGCTTCAGCGCCACGACCATCTGCATCGTCGAGCAGTTGGGGTTGGCGATGATCCCGTGATGCCCGTCGAGCGCCTCGGGATTGACCTCGCTGACGACGAGCGGGACGTCGTCCTGCATCCGCCAACGCGAGGAGTTGTCGACCACCACGGCACCGGCGTCGGCGAACCTGGGCGCCCACTCGCCCGAGGTCGATCCGCCGGCCGAGAACAGCGCGAGGTCAAAGCCCTGGATGGCCTCATCGCTGAGGCCCTGCACGATCAGCCCACCCTCGAGCTCACGCCCGACCGAGCGCTCAGAGGCGAAGGGGACGATCTCGGCCGCGGGGAACGAGCGCTCACGCAGGAGCTCGAGCATCAGCGTGCCCACCTGGCCGGTGGCGCCGACGACGGCTACTCGGTATCCGCTGGTCATGCTCCAAGAGTATCGGCGCGAATCTGGTGTTGGTGGTTGGGGCAGTCGCGGAGCAGTAGGCTCGGGCCGACACTACGGGAGGAGGCGACGTGAGCGAGGTGGTGCTGAAGTCGATCGAGCGCGGTGTGGCTGTTCTCACCCTCAACCGCCCCGATCGATTGAATGCCTGGACGGGAGAGATGCAGCGAGCCTATTTCGCGGAGCTCGATGAGTGCGCCGCCTCAGACGAGGTCCGGGTCATCGTCGTCACCGGCGCGGGTAGAGGGTTTTGCGCCGGGGCCGACATGGATGACCTGCAGGCGCTCGGCGATGGCTCGCGCCAGGTATCGCTGCCTGACGACGCCCGGCCGCAGACCTACCCGCTGTCGATTCCCAAGCCGATAATCGCCGCGATCAATGGCCCCTGCGCCGGACTCGGTCTCGTGCAGGCTCTGATGTGCGACATTCGCTTCGCTGCCGAGAGCGCCAAGCTGACGACGGCCTTCTCGCGCCGCGGGCTGGTCGCAGAGCACGGCATCTCCTGGATACTGCCCCGCCTTATCGGTCCGGCGCGTGCGCTCGATCTTCTGTTCTCCGGCCGTATTGTGCTCGGGCCCGAGGCGGCCACGCTGGGACTCGTCAATCGCGCGCTGCCGTCTGAGACGCTGCTCGAGGACACGCTGGCCTACGCGCGCGGCCTTGCCGTCAACTGCTCGCCGGCGAGCATGGCGACGATGAAGCGACAGGTCTACTCCGACCTCGAGCGTGCGCTGCCCGACGCTCTCGCCGATGCCGACCGGCTGATGATCGAGTCGTTCAGCGGTTCGGACTTCACCGAGGGGGTCGCGAGCTTCATCGAGCGGCGCGAGCCGCGGTTCGCGGCGCTCGAGCGCTAGTCGGAGTCGGTCAGCCGAAGGAGCACCCCGCCCAGCTCGATCTCTGTGCGCCCACCGCGCAGCCCGGACGGCAGCTGGACCGCGATCTCAACCAGCCCCCGCGCGCCGTCGTCCTGGGCCGCGACCAGGCGGACCTCCGCGCCGTCGAGCTGAAGCGTCGGCTGCTCGGCACCGGAGAAAGGAACGCCGAGCACCTGCGCCCAGCGCGCCGCGACGGCGGCCGGGTCGCTTACGGCGACGGTGATGCCGGCCAGGCGCCCGGGAGCGCCACCGCCTGTCCGCTCGGTCCACTCCGGTCCGCCCCAGCGCCACGTCCCGTATGGCCGGGACTCGTCAAGCGAGACGATCGCGCCGTCCATGTCGGCCGGGTGCAGGTGCGTGCCCGAGATGTCCGGCAGGTCGATCTGCCAGACGACGCGGACGCCGAGCTGCTCAGCGCGGGCTCTGGCGCCCTCGAGATCCTCGAGATCGAAGATCACCATGTAGCCGCCGTCGCCGCCGCGGCGATCGAGATAGCGGCCGGCCGCCGTAGCGGGCTGTGCCGGGGAGATCACCTCGAGGAAGCAGTCTCCCAGCGCGAAGACGACGTTCCTCAGGCCGAACTCGGCAACTCCGGGGTCCCGGAACGGCTCGCCGAGGCCGAGTGCGTCTCTCAGCGCGGATGCCACCGGCTCGAGCTCGCCGGCCACGAGCACCGCCTGGCGCAGCCTCGCGCGCGGGTGATCCGCGCGGGCAACGGGCGAAGTCATCCTGTAAGCCGCACGGGTTGCCTAGGCGCCAGCGTCGCGACTGCAAAATCGCGGCTCACGGCGCCCACCTCGTCCGGCACGGCGGCAAGGTTGACGTTCGTCGAGAATCCCATCGGTGCGTCGATCGTGCGGAAGAAGTCATCAAAGTGGCTGGCCACGATCGTACGCGGCTGCAGACGGGGCAGGATTCGCGCCCAGTAATCGCGCGTAAAGCTGCGCCCCGCGATGCCGGCGAGAAACACGTCCACGCCGCCGTGGGGGACCGCGTCGTCGATCAGGTTCGCGCTGCCCTGGTGATAGAGGGTCGTTCCTGCCACCTCGATGTGGATGCCCCACACTTGACCGCACCGGTAGGCCGATGGTGACAGGGCGTCGAGATGCTCGCAGGTGAGCTCGCCGTCGAACGGGACCGCGAATCCGAGCAGCAGCTTCGAGTGAAGGCTCGGAACGAAGCTCACGTTGAACGGCCCGAGCTCATAGCGATGCCCGGGCTCGACCTCCACGGCGCGATCGCCGAGACCGTGCAGTCGCATCAGGTTGACAAGCGAACTCGAGCCGTAGGCGGAGCACTCGTGATGGCGAGTGAGCTCGGGGACATCGATCGCGTGGTCGAAGTGGGTGTGGCCGACGAGCACGCCGACGACGCGGCCCGACGGTCGCAGGAATCGCTCGTGCAGCGCCGGGTCTGCCAGCGCCGGCGTGCGGCGAATGACGCTGGACAGCGGAGCACGGGAGATGTAGGGATCGATGTAGATCGCCTGGCCCTCATAGCTCAGGCGGTAGCCCGCAACGCCGAGCCATTCAAGCTCGAGCCCGTCCGCCAGCTCGAGCGGTCTGCTCGCGAGCTCGCTCATCGCGTCGGCGTCATCGCGCTCGCGCTCGCCGCGGTTGGCCGAAAAGCGGGCGAAGCTCACGAGGTGATGCAGCAGATCCGGCACTGGCGCTTCTGCGGGTCCGCCTAGGAACCCGTGTGCGTCGTCATGAAGTAGATCGTGGCCAGCACCAGCACGTTCGACAGCAGCGCGACGCTGAGAACGCGGTGGCGCAGCGCCTTGTACTCGTCGCTGAACACCACGTCTCCCTCGCCGCTCGCCGTGACATCGCGCTCGGCCAGAATCGCCAGCCGGCGCTCCTGAGGCGCGAAGAACGCCCCGCCGAGGCCGCCGAGCACGATGATCGCCGCAAACCCCCACTGCACGTAGAAATGGCTCCATACGTGCAGCTTGCTGGCGAGGTAGATGCCGGCGGCGAGCGCCACCACGATTCCCGGAGTGATGACGCGCTTGCCGACGGAGTCCTGGATTCGATGTATGGCGGGCATCGCGCGCGGCTCGGCGCGGATGCCCACCGCATACATGACCGGGTAGGCGAACGTCACGCCGAAGGCAACGACGATCGCGGCGATGTGTACGGCGAGAACGACTTCGAAGAACAACACCGCCGGCGCGAGCATGGGCGCACCCTAGCGCTTCAGAAAGTAGGGGCGTACTTCCCGAATACGTCCTGCATCGCGGCGCACACCTCTCCCAGCGAGCAACGATCCTTCAACGCCACGCGAATCGCCGGCAGCAGGTTCTCGCTGCCGCGGGCGACCTCACGCAACTCCTCCAGGCGCTGCGCCACCAACCCCTGATCGCGGTCGGCCTTGAACGACGCCAGCCGATCGAGCTGTTCGCGCTCTGACTGCGGGTCCACGCGCAGCAGGTCGGGCACCTCGGCGGCCTCTTCGATGTACTTGTTGACACCGACCACGATGTCCTGGCCGATCCGGTAGCGCTCCTGATAGCCCCATGCGGACTCGTCGATCTCACCGGTGATGAACTCGATCGCGTTCACCGAGCCGCCCAGCGAGTCGACCCGCTCGATCAGCTCGAGCGCGCGCAGTTCGATCTCATCGGTGAGCGACTCAACAAAGTACGAGCCCGCGAAGGGGTCGACGGTGTCGGCCGCGCCGGACTCGTGCGCCAGTACCTGCTGTGTACGCAGCGCGATTTTCGCGGCGCGCTCGGATGGCAGCGCGAGCGCCTCATCGAAGCCGTTGGTGTGCAGCGACTGCGTGCCTCCGCAGACGGCTGCAAAGCCCTGCAGGGCAACCCGCACGATGTTGTTCTCGGGCTGCTGCGCGGTCAGCGTCACTCCGCCCGTCTGCGTGTGGAAGCGCAGCATCTTCGCCTTCGGGTTCGTGGCGCCGAAGCGCTCGCTCATGATGTGAGCCCACATGCGCCGCGCGGCTCGGAACTTGGCGACCTCCTGAAAGACGTTGTTGTGGCCGTTGAAGAAGAAGGCGAGTCTCGGCGCGAACTCGTCGACGGACAGGCCCGCGTCGATCGCCGCCTGCACATAGGCGATGCCTGAGGAGAGCGTGAACGCGACCTCCTGCACCGCCGAGCAGCCCTTCTCGCGGAAGTGATAGCCGGAGATCGAGATCGTGTTCCATTTCGGCACGCGCTCCTGGCAGTACTGGAAGATGTCGGTCGTCAGCCGCATCGTGGGGATCGGCGGGTATATGTAGTTCCCGCGCGCGATGTACTCCTTGAGCACATCGTTCTGAGTGGTTCCGCGGAGCTTCTCGCTTCCCACGCCCTGCTCCTCGCCGACAAGCTCATACAGCAGCAGCAGGCAGGCGGCGGGAGCGTTGATCGTCATCGACGTGGATACCTGGTCGAGCGGGATCGCATCGAACGCGGTGCGCATGTCGTCGATCGTGTCGATCGCCACGCCGGTGCGCCCGACCTCGCCCAGGCATCGCGGGTTGTCAGAGTCAAGGCCGAGCTGTGTGGGCAGGTCGAAGGCCATCGACAGGCCTGTCGAACCCTTTGAGAGCAGGTAGCGATAGCGCTCGTTGGACTCCTTGGCCGAGGCGTAGCCGGCGTACTGGCGCATCGTCCAGGGCTGCTTGCGATACATCTCGCGGTGAACACCGCGCGTATATGGGGCTGCGCCTGGCTCGCCCAGGTCGAGCTCCTCGGGCAGGTCCGCCTCGGTGTATAGCTCGTCGATCTCGATCCCCGAGTCGGTGAACCGGCGCGGGTCATCCGGGCCGACGATCGGAGCGACGGTCAGGTGCTCGACATCATCACCCGCGCGCTCGTCGTGAGAGGCATCTGCGATAGCCATGGCCCAGATGATATGTGCCTGCGTGCCCCGAGCCCGTGAGTCTGCTTCCGCCCGCGGCGCTCGTGCGGCGGGCCGAGAACGTTCACACTGGGTATCCTCCCGGGCCAGTGTCCACCTGCTTGGTCACCGGCGGCGCCGGCTTTTTAGGTTCGCATCTGTGCGACGAGCTTCTCGCTCGTGGCAATCGCGTGATCTGCGCCGACAACTTCGAGACGGGGTCGCTTGCCAACATCGAGCACATCCGCGATCCCGAGCGATTCATGCACGTCGGCGTGGACATCATCGAGCCGTACTTCATCGACGAGCCGATCGACTTCGTCTACCACCTCGCTTCTCCGGCGTCGCCGATCGACTACCTGCGACTGCCGCTGCACACCCTGAAGGTCGGCTCCTACGGTACGCATCACACGCTCGGCCTGGCGAAGGCAAAGCGCGCGCGCTTCCTGATCGCCTCCACCAGCGAGGTATATGGCGACCCCAAGGAGCACCCGCAGTCGGAGAGCTACTGGGGGCACGTCAACCCGATCGGCCCGCGTGGGGTATATGACGAGGCCAAGCGCTACGCGGAGGCGCTGACGATGGCCTACCACCGCCAGCAGGGGGTCGATACGGCGATCGTGAGGATCTTCAACACCTATGGCAGCCGTATGCGCCCGCACGATGGTCGCGCGATCCCCACGTTCCTGCGCCAGGCTCTGGACGGCCGGGCGCTGACGGTATTCGGTGACGGCAGCCAGACGCGCTCGTTCTGCTTCGTCTCAGACCTCATCCGCGGGATCATCGCGCTGGCGGAGTCCGGGTATCACGAGCCGGTCAACATCGGCAATCCCGATGAGTTCACGCTGCTGGAGCTCGCCGAAATCATCAAGGAGCTGACGGGGTCGAGCTCCGAGCTCGTGTTTGAGGCATTGCCGGTCGACGATCCCAAGCAGCGCAAGCCCGACATCACGCTCGCGGGGGAGCTACTGGGTTGGTCGCCGGAGGTCTCGCTGCGCGAGGGGCTTGCACGTACGATCGAGCAGTCAGGCGCCGAGCTGCTCGTCGGTGGCGGCTCTGACTGACTTCTCGACAGCTGGGCGGATTTCGTCAAATCGCCTGACTAACCGCTACATGTGCGACCCTGAAGCGTTGTGAGTAGCGAGATGGGACCACGTTTCACCCGTACGTCCGCTCCGTCCACTTCGCGCACGCCGGCAGAGCCGGCTTCCTCGAAGCCGTCAAGGCTCGGAGGGGGAACCTCGGCGCTGAGATCCGCGCCCCAGCGATCGGTGATGTCGGAGCTGACGGCACGGAAGGCCCCTTCCGATCACGACATGCGCCGCAAGCGCCCTCCCGCGCTGTCGCTCCTGCTGCGCCTGGCGACGGCCCGCCGTGTGGCCCGCGTGGTCTCGCTGCTTGCGCTCGACTTCCTTGGCGTGGCGCTCGCGATCTTCACCGCGCTGGTCCTCAAGGAAGCGGTTCATGGCCACGTCGCCCCCAACGACGCCGTCGAAGGCACCAAGCAGTTCCTGCCCTTCGCCTACCTCCTGACCGCGTTGCTGTTCGCTCGTTCGGGCCTGTACGCCGACCGTGCTCAGCGCCCGGGGCTGTCGCGAATCGTGGGATCTCTGTTCCAGGTCGCCTTCGTCGCTCTGCTGTTCGCAGTGGTCAGCGGCGAACACTTCTCGAGCTACTACCTGTTCTATGGGTCACTCGGGTTTGCGCTGCTGTACGTCTCTTCGCTGCGCGCCGGGTATGAGTGGCTGACCGGCACGATGCTGCGAGCCGCCGGCTATCGACGCCGGGCGGTGCTCGTGGGTACCGGCAGGCACATCCGCGATGTCGCACACGCGCTCGGTGACGGTCAGCATTCGCCGATCGAGGTCGTCGGCTTTCTCTCTCCCAGAGTGCTGCCCGCCAACGGTCTGCGCGCGCTCGGCACACTCGAGGATCTGGAGCAGATCCTCGCAACCGAACGGATCGACGAGGTGATCATCGCCGATCCCGCGTTCCCCCAGGTCGAGGCCGTGGAGCTGGTCGACCAGTGCCACCAGCGCGGCGTGCGTGTGCGGATCGCGCCCTCCACGATGGAGATCCTGATTCACCGCGCCGAGTTCATTCCGGGGCAGTCCGTGCCCCTGTTCGAGCTCGGACCGCCCGTGTTCGAGGGCGTGGACTTCGCGCTCAAGCGCACCTTCGACATCGTGGGCGCAACGCTGCTGCTCGCGCTCTTCAGTCCGCTGCTGCTTGCGATCGTGATCGCTGTGCGCGTGTCCTCGCGCGGGCCGATCGTATTCCGCTCGCCGCGCCGGGGCATCGGCCAGCGCCCGTTCAACTGCCTGAAGTTTCGCACCATGCACAGCGACGCCGAGGAACAGCAGGACGATCTCGAAGAGTTCAACGAGGCGTCCGGGGCGCTGTTCAAGATCCGCGACGACCCGCGCCTGACGGCGGTAGGGCGGATGCTGCGCCGCTTCTCGCTGGACGAGCTACCGCAGCTCGTGAACGTGCTCCGGGGTGACATGTCGCTGGTCGGCCCGCGCCCGCTGCCACAGCGTGACTACGACATGCTCGAGGACTGGCACCGCAAGCGCTACCTGGTGCTACCCGGGATCACGGGCCTGTGGCAGGTCTCGGGCCGCTCGGAGCTCGACTTCGACGATCTCGTGCACCTCGACTTCATCTACCTGGAGCACTGGTCGCTGGCGCTGGACCTGACGATCCTCCTGAAGACGATTCCCGCCGTGCTCTCCCGCCGCGGCGCTTACTGAGCGTCAGTCACGGCCCGCTCGTGTCCTGTCACGGACATGCGGCGCCGGCTGCGAGGAGCCGTGTGTGTCCCGGGCATTCGCGCGGCCGCCTGCTCGTAGGTCCGCCAGGTCGCGCGTGCGGCGTCCTGCCAGGTCCACGGCGGGGGTGCCGGGGCAGGGCGGCGAGCGGCTTCAGCAGCCGCGATAAGGCCGCCCATGTCGCCCATCTCGACGAACGTGGCCCGCTCGTTGAGGACCTCTCTCAGGGCGGGCACCTCGCAGGCGATGACGGGTGTGCCGCAGGCGAGCGCCTCGACGGCCGGCAGGCCAAAGCCCTCATCCTCTGACGGGACAACCAGCGCGTGAGCGCCGCTGTAGATCGCGGCCAGATGCTCGTCTGAGATGTACCCGGTGAGCGTCACATTGGGCAGCTCGTGCGCCCACGGACGGGTGGGACCGACGAGCACGAGCGGCAGCTCGCGCGGCGTCGCGGCCAGCTTGGCGATGTGCTTGCTCGGGTCTGGATGCTGCAGGCCTCCGACCCACAGCAGATAGCGCTCGGGCAGCCCGAATCGCGCTCTCGCGTCGGCGATCTGCGACGGAGTCCGGCGATACATGCTGACGTCGGGCGCCTCGTGGATGACGACGACGCGCTCCGGCTCCAGTCCAAGTCGCGCGAACGCGTCCCGTGCCAGCGCGGCTGTGGGCACGATCACGCGCTCGGCGCGCTGCACGGCGAGCTGGCGCAGACGCGGCCGCACGCTCGTGCGCAGATGCTCGCTGCGGCGCTTCAGCGCAGTGAGATCATGCAGCGTCACAACCATCGGGCAGGGGCTGTGGAGCATCGCGCCCGCCATCCACGGCGCGTGGAACACATCGGCGTGCCGGGGCCGGTGGGTCTCCAGCAGCTCCACATGCGGATCGGCCGTCTCGCGGAGCGCCTTCAACAGGCAGCGGGAGTAGCGCCCCACACCTCGGGGATCGGTGACAGGGCGGCTGTCGAAAGCCACCTTCACCAGTCGCTGCTCGTCTCTGCCTCGCCCCGCGTGAGCACTCCCGCAAGATAATCGTTTCGAGTAGCTCTGTGGATAAATGACCGCCAAGTTGCGTGAGCGCTCGAATCAGGCGGTGCGCCGCTCTAGCCTTGCCCTGGCAGATGGTCATCAGCAACTATCACGAGAGCCTCTGGCAGTCGCTGCCGGAGGGCGGAGATCCGTCCGATCTGACGTTGCGGCTCGCATTCCTGCTGGAGCATGCTCGCTCCGCTGAGGACCCCGGCGGGGCACCCGGCCGCGTGCTGGATGTCGGATGTGGGGAAGCTCGCTTCGCGGCCGAGCTCGCGTGTGCGGGCCTGCGGGTCGTCGGAGTCGACGTGGCGCAGGAGCCGCTCAGCCGAGCCCACGCCAAACACCCTCACCTCGACCTGAGGCTGGTGCCGATCGGGGGGCCCTGGCCGCTCGCGGACTCGAGCTTCGACATCGTGTGGGCCGGTGAGACGATCGAGCATGTCGCCGACACGGCAGCTTGGCTTTCTGAGGTGCGGCGCGTTCTGCGCTCCGGAGGCACGCTGCTGTTGAGCACCCCCGCGCACGGGCGGCTTGCGATGCTCGCGCTGGCCCTATCCCACCGTCGCTTCGACGCTCACTTCGATCCACGCAGCGACCACCTGCGCTTCTACAGCGGCCGCACGCTCACGCGTTTGCTGGAGGACTTCGGCTTCGACGACATTTGCGTGCGAAAGGCCGGAGGGCTCCCGGGTGCCCGCCGGCTGCTGCTCGCCTCAGCGCGGCGCTCGCGCTTCTAGCGCTTCGGCTTCGCGGGTCGTCTGACCACCGTCGTCGTGCGCGTGGGGGTCGAGAAGCGCAGGGCTTCCACGTAGTCGTTCTGGATCGCGATTGCTTCGGGATTGCCGTCCGCAACAGCTTCGGCGGCGATCGATTCGGG
>Ga0302235_10000128_pt1 | contig 67648 bp, 59 predicted proteins | sample II_Palsa_N3_3_FD_193577 | JGI IMG/M metagenome (GOLD analysis project Ga0302235, IMG submission 193577) | Peat permafrost microbial communities from Stordalen Mire near Abisko, Sweden - II_Palsa_N3_3 | ecosystem: Environmental > Terrestrial > Soil > Palsa > Peat permafrost | place: Sweden...
CCGTATGGGAGTGCTCCCACATCGGCGGTGACCGTTTCGCGGCCACGATGCTGCTGTTCCCGCACGGAATCACCTACGGCCGGGCTGACACCCTCGATGCGCAGCGGATGGTGGATGAGTATCGCGCAGGACGTGTGGTGCTGAACGGGCTGCGCGGGCGCAGCGCGTTCCGCTTCGTCGAACAAGCGGCCCAGGACGCGGCCCGCAGAACAGTCGGCGACCTGCGGGTCAATGCGTACGAGCCGCTCAGCACGATCCGCACGGAGCCCGGGTCCTGGCAGGTGGTGCTGGCCGACCGGCCCGGGCCGATCCGGGTCGACCTGGCCGAGACCACGAAGGAACCGCTGTACAGCAACTGCGCGGCGACCGTGCCGCTGCCGGTGCCAGCCTTTTCGGTTCAGGCCGTCGAACGGCTGACCTGAACCACCGCGGCCAAGCCCGCCGCGCCGGTGTGTGACCACTCAACGTAGCTGCTCAGTGGTGCTCGTTCTGCCGTTGGCAGGGACTAAACGGGCATGAAGTTGCGTCTCACCGTGCATGGTACGCAATGATCAGCGAGTGCCCAATGGTGAAGCCGCGTCGGGATCAAGCGGGCTCTGCGTCCGCAGCGGGCATAGACGGAACCGAACCGGGAACGGGAAACGTCGGAGTAAAGGCGCGGCCCGGGCCGCGCCGGGGCCCGGCTCCGGGCTGCTAACTTTGAGTCACGAATTGGAAGCAGAATGAAACCAAACGGTCCCGGGGGGTGGCGTTGAGCGCCGGTATTAGTGTCGAATGAGAACGTTCCTGCCCCAAAGGCAACCCGTATCCCAAGGATGACACGACGTTACGAAGAGCACACTCCCAGCAGTCACAGCTAACAAGACAGGGTGTCCTCATGCGATCCGCGTACGCGCGACCGGTCACGCTGGGCCTGGCCACCGGTCTCTTCGTTATCTCCAGTGGCGCGGCCGGTACCGCCCTGGCCGCCACGCCGACCCCGTCGAGCACCGAGGCGTCCGCCACTCCGGTAGCGTCCAGTACCGCGGCGGCGTCGCCCACCCCGGCGCCCCCGACATCTTCCGCGCCCGCGGCCTCGCCCACCCCGACCGTGAAGTCTCCCTCGCCAACGGCCGACCCTAAGCCAAGCTCGACCGCCACCAAGGCCACGTCGCCTACTCCGTCGGCGAGCGCCACGCCCACCCCGACGCTTGCCCCCACACAGACCAGCACGCCCGCGCCGACGAAACCCCGGCTGGCCGTCACGGCGTCCGCGAGCAGCGTGCAGCCGGGCAGCACGGTCCTATTCAGGATCTCCGCCTGGTCCACCTCAGCCGAGGGCGGCACGATCGCCACCACGCTGACACCGGGCGCGAAGACCCCGGCGTTCAGCAACCCGGTCTTCACCGTGGGCAGCTGCAACAAGACCAGCTGCGCGCTGACGCTCCCGGCCAACGAGCCCGGGACGCCGCAGATTGAGGCCGAGGTCAGCGTGCCGAAGTCGGCGCCCGGCGGGGAGACGATCAAGTTCAGCGCCACGGTGTCGGTCCCCGGCAACACACTGACCGCCACCGCCAGCGCACCCACGGTGACGGTGGCCAAGCCGGCCGCGACGACCAGCCCGACGGCGAAGCCCGCGACCAACAGCCAGGCGACCACGGGCGCGACGTCCGGCTCGGCGTCGGCCGGCTCCACAGCAACGATCCCGGGCGTGTCCGGGTCGACCTACAGTCTCGCTACGAGCCTGCCCATCGGGAACATCCCGGTGGTCGGCTCCGGGGTACCGGGGTTTTCGACGACGATCCCGGCGGGCAGCGCGTCCAGCCTCTTCCCGCAGATCAACCCGTCCGCGACACCCAGCCCGGCGCCGGGCGCCAAGGCCGACTCCGGCAAGCAGGGCGATCCAGTCGCCGACTCGTCGACCATCCCGCTGTCGCTGGTCAGCTCGGAGTTCGGCGCGCAGATCGTCGGCCTGATCATCCTGCTGCTCGGCGTCGCGATCGCGGTCACCCGGATGTCGCTGCGCAAGGCGCGGACCACCGGGAAGCCCGGCAGCTGACCTCACCGGCAGCTGACCTCACCGGGCGGCCGCTGACGGGCCGGCCGCGGGCCGTCCCGATCGTTACTGCTTCTGCTTGGCGATCAGCTCGACGTGCGGCCGGATCTGGCGCATCGTGTTAGCCAGCGCCGTGGCGTTCATGGTCGGGGAGACGACCTCGCCGAAGCTGTCGTTGTCGAACCAGGCGCACATGGCCACGCTGCCCGGCTCCGTGGCGGTCGCGTTGACGCAAGCGGCCTCACCGCCGAGGCTGCCCGCGCTGGTGACGCTGGCCCCCTTGAAGCGCTGGGTGAAGCTGGTCACCGAAACCATCGGCGAGGCATTGAGCAGGTTACCGCCGATGAACAGGACGATCTGCGGGGTGCTGCCCGTAGTGGAGTTCCCGGCCTCATACACAGCCTCGACCACACGCCGGGCCTGACCGGAGCTCATGTCGATTACGTCCTGGCGGAGCTGCCCGACGTTCATCTGCTGCTCCAGCGCCGGTCGGCGCACGAAGGCGTTGAGCTGGTTGGGGGTGACCAGCGTGTGCGCCGGCCCGCCGGGGCCGGACGGGAAGGCCAGCAGGAAGATGGCGGCCAGCGCCCCGGCCATGACGACCACGACGCCAGCCAGGGCGATCCAGAGCTTGTGGTCCCCGCTTCGCCCGCGACGGCGGCCCGCCGGCCGGCTGCCGGGCCGGGGCCGCAGCAGGGCGCCGGTGCCGCCGGTCCGCCCGCCTCGGCGGGGCAGGGACTCCGGCGGCAGGTAGGCCACGGCCGTCTCGGCCAGGCCGGGGTCGTCGACGAAGCCGGCGCCACCCTCCAGCACACCGGTAGCGTCGCCGGCCTCCGCACCGCCCAGGACGGGTCCGTGATCGACGGAATCCTGGTGGCGAGGGTCCAGACCGGGCCGTCCCCGGTCATCCAGCTCGGGGTCATACGGACCCGGGTCATCCAGGAAGGCGGCCGGGTCCAGGCCGGATGCCTCCAGCGTCCCGATCGCGCCCATTGGGGTGGGCGCGTCCAGGAATCCCTGGTTGGCCTCGGCGGCGCCCGGATGGTAGTTGTACAGCTCCACGCTGTCCGTGATGCCGGTGGCGTCCAGCATGCCCGAGGCGTCCAGCATGCCGGCGGCGGCCGGGTCGGGCATCCCGGCTGACAGCGAGCCGAGCGTCCCGACTTCCGCGGGGTACTGCCCGGTGGCGTACTCGGCGGCCACGAAGCCCGGCATCTCGTACCCGCCCGGGCCCGTTTCGGGGAGGCCGGCTCCGTACCCGTCATCGCCGTAGGCTGGTTCGCCCCGGTCCGCAGCCGGGTCTGATCCTGGGTCGGCCTGGTAGCCGCCGCCGTAGCGGGTCTCACCATAACCCGGGCCGGCCGGCCGCCCCGCGGATGGGCCGCTGCCGGGGTGTGTGCTGTAGTCGTCATCGGCGTAGTCGCCATCCGCGCCCGGGTACGCCGGGGCGGCGTAGTCCCCGCCGGGCCCCGCGCTGTAGGCGTAGCCGGGGGCCGCGGGCGCGCCGTCGCCGTAGCCGTCGTCCGCGTAACCCTGGCCAGGGTGGTCAGGCGCAGGACGGCCGACGTCCGGGTAGGCACCGTCCGGATGGGCGGCGTCGGGGTAGGCACCGTCCGGATGGGCGGCGTCCGGGTAGGCACCGTCCGGATGGGCGGCGTCGGGGTAGGCACCATCCGGATGGGCGGCGTCCGGATAGACGGCGTCCGGATAGACGGCGTCCGGGTAGGCCGACTCAGCCTGGGCGGTGCGGCCGTGGGCGATGCCGGGGTACGGCGTGTCGTCGTAAGCCAGATCGCCGTAACTGGGGTCGTCGTACCGGGGGTCGCCGTAGTCCTGGTAGCCGTAATCCTGCTGGCTATAGTCCTGCTGGCCATAGCCTGGCTGGCCCTGGCCCGGCTGGCTGTCCGGCCCGGGCTGGTAGCCGCGCTGATCCGGGTCGGCGTCCGGGTAGCCCGGCTCCTGATGGGCGGGGGCCGGGTAGCCCGCATAGCCGATCTCACGCCGCCCGGCCTGCTGGTAGCCGGCATCGCCCTGGGAGCCGCGGTTGTCGTAACCGCCGGCCGCGTGACCTTCGTAGCCGCCGGCCTGGTAGGCCCTCGGCCGGCCGGAGTAGTCGCTGTCCGGTTCAGTGGCCCCAGGGGTCTCATAGGGACCGGGAGCTTCATAGGCCCCCGCGGCCCCGTAGCCGTCGCCAGCGTACGGGGCCGGATGGTATCCGGCGGCGCCGTCTGGGGAGTCCTGGTATCCCGCGACGGGATACCGCGCGTCCGGGTCCAGGTCGCCGGCATCATAAGAGCCGGTGTCATCGCGGCCGGCGTCGCCGTTGTCCGCTTTGGTGAAGACCGGCGCACCGTAAAGATCGAGGCTGGCCGGGCCCCGGTAGCCGGGCGTGCCCGGCAGCGGGCCGGAGGGATGCGACACGTCCGCTGAGTCATCCTGCGGGGCGTACCAGCCTGACTCGTCATACCGGGGAGGCCCGTCATATCGCGCGAATCGGCCACTGCCGCCCTCAGCGGGCGTATAGCGGGCGTAGCCTGAGTAGCCGCGCTCGGGCACACGGGAATCATGCGCCCCGCCGACGACGGAAGCGTGCCGGACCGGCTCCCACCGGTCGCCACCTTCCTCCGGCGGCCATCCGCTACTCATATTCCGGGTCACCCCCGAGTCTGATAGGGCAGGGCCGAACTGCGGTCAAATTTCATCATTGCGGCAAAACAGGCGTCTCCGCTACCTCATCCGTGACATGCGCTCCGCTTCGGTCATGGCAGCACACGCTACTGGTCTAACCTCGTGGATGTGGCACGAGACGAACGCGGAGTAACCCCGCAGAGCGAAGACTTCTCCGCCTGGTACAACGAATTGGTCTTCAAGGCGGAGCTAGTGGACCGTGGGCCGGTCAAGGGCACGATGGTAATCCGCCCCTACGGCTACCGGCTCTGGGAGCTGCTGCAGACCGATCTGGACGGGCGGATCAAGGAGACCGGTCACCAGAACGCGTACTTTCCGCTGCTGATCCCGGAAAGTTACCTGAAGCGCGAGGCGGAGCACGTCGAGGGGTTCGCTCCGGAGCTCGCGGTGGTGACGTACGCCGGCGGCAAGGAGCTGGAAGAGCCGCTGGTCGTCCGGCCCACCTCCGAGACGATCATCGGCGAGATGATGTCCAAGTGGATCAGCTCGCACCGGGACCTGCCGATGCTGCTGAACCAGTGGGCGAACGTCGTCCGCTGGGAGATGCGCCCGCGGATGTTCCTGCGGACCACCGAGTTCCTCTGGCAGGAGGGCCACACCGCGCACGCGGACGAGCCGGACGCGATGCGGGAGACCATGCTCGCGCTCGGCCTGTATGCGGCCACCGCCCGCGAGCTGGCCGCCATGCCGGTCGTCGAGGGCGAGAAGACCTCCGGTGAGCGCTTCGCCGGAGCGGTCCGGACCTTCACGATCGAGGGCATGATGCGCGACGGCCGCGCCCTGCAGTCCGGTACTTCGCATTACCTCGGCACGAACTTCGCCCACGCCTTCGACATCACCTACGCCGGCGAGGACGGCAACCTGGCCCTGTGCCACACCGTGTCCTTTGGCATGAGCACCCGCATGATCGGCGGGGTGATCATGACCCATGGGGACGACAAGGGCCTGGTCCTGCCGCCGCGGCTGGCTCCCTACCAGGTGGTCATCGTCCCGATCGGGCGCGGTGAGCAGGCCGCGGAGGTCGCCACGGCCGCGGCCGCGCTCGCGCGGCGGCTCACCGGGGCCGGAATCCGCACCCACGTGGACGACCGGGCCCAGCTCTCGCCGGGCTTCAAGTTCAACGACTGGGAGCTGCGCGGCGTGCCGATCCGGCTGGAGCTCGGGCCACGGGACCTGGCCGCCGGCACCGCGGTGATGGCCAAACGGCTCGGTGACGGCAAGGAATCCATCCCGCTGGACTCGGCGCCCGCTCGGCTGGCCGACGAACTGGAGGCCTTCCAGGCCTTTCTGCTGGAGCGGGCCACCAGGTTCCGGGACTCCCGCACGGCCACGACCGACTCCTGGGAGGAGTTCGTCGCGGCGGTCGCCACCGGATGGGCCCGGGCCCTGCACTGCGGAACGCCCGAATGCGAGAACGAGATCAAGGCCGAGACCGCGGCGACGGCCCGGTGCATCCCGCTGGACGGTGAGCCGGAGTCCGGTCCGTGTATCCGCTGCGACAGGCCGTCCGCTTACGGCAAGCGGGTCATTTTCGGCCGTTCGTATTGATCCGAACGGACCGGGGTGAGAGCAGTCCCGGCCCGGGCCCCTGCGCTTCCGGGACGGAGGATCCCCACCGGGACGCGCGGCTCAGGCCTGCGGGCCCAGGCGGCGTCAGCCGACGTCGCGCTGCCGCAGCGCCGCCAGGCCGGCGGCAGCCAGGATCGCCGCGGCCAGCGTGAGCCACAGCAGCGGCGCCGCGTGCACCGTGGCCCCCGGCAGCTTCGGCACGTGAGTGAACGGCGAGATATCCATCACCCACTGGGGCAACCGCAGCAGCGGGCCGAAGAACACGGCCAGCACGGCCGCCGACACCATCGTCCAGCCGCCCGCCATCGCGGCCCGCGGGAAGGCGCCGAACAGGACGATCGTGGCCCCGGCCACAGCCAGCGCGGCTGGCCATTGGGCCAGCGCCGCACCGGTCAGGCTGGCGACCTCCGTCCCGGCGTTACCAGCCCGGAGGCCGTAGCCCAGGCCGGCCGCCACGCCCGCCACGACGAGCAGCACCCCGGACCCGGCGACCGCCATCGCCACGTGGCTGAGCGCCCATCGGATCCGGCCGCACGCGGTGGCCAGCACCGGCTCAGCCAGCCCGGCGGCCTCCTCCGAGTGCAGCCGCAAGACGGCGGAGACGGCGTAGGCGGCCGCGGCCAGGCCCGCTATCGACATGACCGCCGCCAGGTAGGCGTTGGTCAGGCCGGCCTGGCCGCCCAGCCGGGTGAACTCGTGCCGGACGCTGGCGCTGCCCCCGACCAGGGCCCCGACGCCCTTGGCGGCGGCACCCGCGGCCGCGCAGCCGAATACGAAGCCGGCCGCCCAGCCGGTCAGCGTGCCCCACTGAAGCCGCCAGGCCAGGCCGAACGGATCCCCCAGCAGGCGGCCACCGTCCGGGCGCCCCGGCCGGTCAGGCAGCAACCCGGCTCCGTAGTCACGCCGGGCGGTCACCGTGTATGCGGCGACGGCGGCCGTTACCGCCAGGGCCAGCGGAAGCGCCAGTGCCCACCACCGGTCCCCGGTGAACGGGCGGGCCAGCTCCGTCCAGCCCAGCGGGGACAGCCAGGTCAGCCAGGACGGCCCACGGGCACCGGCCGAGTCGCCCACCGCCCGCAGCAGGTAGGCCAGACCGAGCGCACCGAGCGCGATCCCGCGTGCCGTGCGGGCTCCGGAGGTGAGCTGGGCGGCCAGCGCGGCCACGCAGGCAAAGGCGAGACTGCACGTGGTGATGGCGAGAGCCAGCGCGACCGCTCCGGCGGCCGGGAGGCCGACAACGGTCAGCGCCGCCGCGATCAGCACCGCGAGGACCAGGTCGGCCGCGCCCGCGACCGCCAGGGCCACGGTAAGCGGCGTTTGCCGGCCAACCACGCCGGCCCCGATGAGCTCCAGGCGGCCGCTTTCCTCGTCGGCCCGGGTATGCCGGATGACCAGCATGATGCTCATGACCGCGGCGAAGATCGCCGCCCAGACGCCGTACCGCCAGGCGGTAAGTGCCCCGACCGAGGTCCCGTAGAGCCTGCCGTACAGGAACAGCAGGCCGGGGTTGTGGCCGGCGCTCACCAGAAGCTGCACCCGGCCCGCCGGGGAGTAGACCTTCTTGAACGTCCAGGCCGTGCCGGCGACGAGCGCGGTGACCACGTAGACCCAGGCGGGCAGCATGATGCGGTCCCGGCGCAGAGCCAGCCGGGCCAGGACCCCGGCACCGGCCAGCCCGCTCATCGGGAGGCTCCCGCCACGTCCCGTTCGGCCAGATAATGACGCAGAAACAGTTCCTCCAGCGTCGGCGGCTGGCAGGTCACGGTGCGAATCCCAGCCTCGGTGAGGTGGCGGAGCACGTCGTTGAGGGCCTCGTTGTCGACCTGGCAGCGGACCCGCAGGCCCACGACGTCCAGATCATGCACACCCGGAACCCCGTCCAGGCTGACCGGCCCAGCCAACTCGGCGTCAACGGCCGTGCGGGTCAGGTGCCGCAACTCGGCGAGGGTCCCGGTCTCGACGCACCGGCCGTCGCGGATGATGCTCACCCGGTCCGACAGCGCCTCGGCCTCGGCCAGGATGTGACTGGACAGCAGGATCGTCCGGCCGCTTCGGCGCTCGTCTTCCACACAGTCCCGGAACGTGGCCTCCATGATGGGGTCGAGGCCGGAGGTCGGCTCGTCCAGCAGGAGCAGTTCCGCGTCGGACGCTAGCGCGGCCACCAGCGCGACCTTCTGCCGGTTGCCCTTGGAGTAGGCGTGCGCCTTCTTGGCCGGATCGAGGGCGAACCGCTCGCACAGGGCCGCCCGGCGGCCGGGATCCAGCCCGCCACGCAGTCGGCCGAGCAGGTCGATGATCTCTCCGCCGGAGAGGTTCGGCCAGAGGGTGACGTCGCCGGGCACGTAGGCGAGGCGCCGGTGCAGCCGGGTCGCATCCCGCCAAGGGTCGCCGCCGAGCAGCCGCGCCTCGCCGCCGTCCGCCTTCAGCAAGCCGAGCAGAATCCGGAGCGTGGTCGTCTTGCCAGCGCCATTCGGTCCCAGGTAGGCGTGCACCTCGCCGGTCCGGACGGTGAGGTCCAGGCCGGCGAGGGCGCGGGCTGGACCGAAGCTCTTCTGCAGCCCGTGAACCTCGATCGCGTGTGCCATGGCCCGCCTACAGATCTACAGAGATTTCATAAATTCATGAATGTTGCTAACAACATAGACTAGGCGGCAATCTTGCGTAGGGGGCGGCATTGCCACGTCGCGCACATGCGCCGCCACCAGGAAGGGAGCCATAAGGGTGCCGGACGAGGCCAGTGTGGCCAGGGCGGGCGAGCCCGCAGAAGAGGCAAACGGCCCGGATCGGGAGGCCGTGCTGCGCTACATCGAGCGGTTTGCCTCGTTGCTGATCTCGCTCGGGGTACCGCCGATGCCCGCCCGCGTGTTCGCCGCCCTGCTCATCACGGACTCGGGACGGCTGACGGCGGCCGAACTGGCAGGCGTTCTGCTCGTCAGTCGCGCCGCCATCTCGGACGGCGTCCGCTACCTGACCCAGCTCGGCCTAGTCGACCGGGAACGTGAGCCTGGGTCACGCCGCGACTACTACCGGATGCCGGACGACGTCTGGGTCAAAATGATCTCGCTGCGGGACCAGATCCTGGTGCGGTGGAGCGGCCTGCTCAGGGAGGGCATCGCGTTGATCGGCGCCGGAACGCCGGCCGGAACGCGGATGGCGGAGCACGCGGCCTACGTCGAGTTCGTCAGCAAGGAACTCCCCGGCGTCCTGCAGCGCTGGGAAGAATGCAAGGCGAGCCTGCCAGCTGGCGGCACCGCGTGATCGGCGCCGGTGGGCTCAGCGGATGGGGACGTCCTTGTCCGGGAGGGTGAACTCGCCGCCCAGGTAGCGGAAGACCGGGTCATCGGGGTCGACCGGCTCGCGGGCCAGCACCTCATCGGCGTAAACCTCGGCGTCGTCCTTGGGCTCGTACCCGAGCGCGCGCGCCTCGTTCAATGAGACCCAGCCGCCCCGGCTGTTGGCCGACACCCCGAAGATGACCCGGAATCCGGGCCGGGGCGCCGACAGGCAGGCCTCGAACAACCGGCCGGCGTCATCCGGGGACAGCCAGGTGGACAGCGCGCGAGCGGTTTCCGGGCGTTCGAAGCAGGTCAGGATGCGTACGCAGATCGCGTCCAGACCGTACCGGTGGTGGTACATAGACGCGAGTGCCTCGGTGGCTACCTTGGAGACGCCGTAGTAGGTGTCCGGCTCGGGGAAGGCGTAGTCGGGCACCGGGAAGCTCGCGCGGGGCGCGAAGCCGACCGCGTGGTTGGAGGAGGCGTAGATGACCCGGCTCACCCCGGCCCGGCGCGCCGCCTCGAACGCGACGTAGCCACCGTTGATGTTGACCTCGAGGATCGCCCCCCACTCCTCCTCCCCCGAGTACCCGCCCAGGTGGATGACGGCGTCCACGCCCTGGCAGGCGGCGGTCATCGCTTCCAGGTCCGTGACCGACGCCTGGATCGCCTCCTCGCCGGGCCCCGCGGTCACCGGGGCCACGTCGAGCAGGCGCAGGGTCCGGCCGGGCTGGGCCAGCCGGGTCCGGAGCGTGGTCCCGATCAGGCCGGCCGCGCCAGTCATCAGGATGGTCGGCACGGTGGCTCCTCGCTGTGTGGGTGGGCCTGGGCCGTACCCAGGGCGCTGTGGGTCAGGGATGGGGTGCCGGCGCGACCGCGCCCGGGCCGGTGTCAGAACACGACAACGCTGCGCAGCACCTCGCCGCGTTCCATCTTGCCGAACGCCTTCTCCACATCATCCAGGGCGATCGTCTCGGAGACGAACTTCTCCAGCGGCAGGCGGCCGTCCAGGTGCAGGTCGATGAGCATCGGGAAGTCGCGGGTCGGCAGGCAGTCGCCGTACCAGGACGACTTCAGCGCACCGCCGCGGCCGAACACGTCCAGCAGCGGCAACTCCAGCCGCACCTCGGGGGTGGGCACACCGACGAGCACCACCGTCCCGGCCAAGTCACGGGCGTAGAAGGCCTGCCGGTAGGTCTCCGGCCGGCCGACCGCGTCGACGACCACGTCGGCGCCGAAGCCGCCGGTCAGCTCCCGGATGCGGTCGACCGGATCGGATGCACGCGAGTTGACCAGGTCGGTCGCCCCGAACTGCCGCGCCCACTCCAGCTTGCGGTCGTCGACGTCCACCGCGATGACGCGCACCGCGCCGGCCAGGCTGGCGCCGAGGACGGCGGCGTCGCCCACGCCCCCGCAGCCGATCACAGCGACCGAGTCGCCCCGGCTGACCGGCGCCGTGTTCAGCGCGGCCCCCAGGCCGGCCATCACACCGCAGCCCAGCAGGCCCGCCACCTCGGGCCGGGCAGCCGGATCGACCTTGGTGCACTGCCCCGAGGCGACGAGAGTCTTCTCGGCGAACGCGCCGATGCCCAGGGCCGGGGACAGCGGGGTGCCGTCCTCAAGGGTCATCTTCTGGCGGGCGTTGTGGGTATTGAAGCAGTACCAGGGCCGGCCGCGGCGGCACGCGCGGCACTGCCCGCAGACGGCGCGCCAGTTCAGGATGACGAAGTCACCTGGGGCGACGTCGGTCACGTCGTCGCCGACGGCTTCCACCAGGCCGGCCGCCTCGTGCCCGAGGAAGTACGGGAAATTATCGCCGATCCCGCCTTCCCGGTAGTGCAGGTCGGTGTGGCATACGCCGCTCGCCTGGACCCGGACCAGGGCCTCACCCGGTCCCGGATCCGGCACCAGGATCGTCGCGACCTCGACCGGGGCACCCTTCTGGCGAGCGATCACGCCCTGCACGCTGTCCGCCATCGGCTCAACCCTTCCCTCGCGCCGGGCCGCCCGGCCGCAACCGGCCGCAGCGCCTTCATCACCCTACTTATCAGAGCGGGATGAAGCCACGGCCGCCCGGCATAGCGAGCGGGCCGCCGGTCAGCCACTGAGCGTGACCTGATGCCACCCGGACCAGGGACCGGCAACCGGGCTGGGAGAGCGCCGGGCCCGCTCAGCAGGCGGAAAGACCCGGGCCCGCCCAGTAGGCGGAAAGACCCGGCCGGCCCAAAGGCCCGGCGGGCTCCCGCTAGGACTTGCCGCCCAGCAGGCCGCCGACCGTCTGGCCGGCGTTGCCGACCACGCCGCCCACGCTGCTGGTGACGCCCCCCACCCTGCTGCCCGCCCCCTGGACGGTGCTGCCGGCAGCGCCGCCGGCGTTTGTCACCGCGCTGCCCACGCCGCTCAGGCCCGTGCTGCTCAGCCCGGCGGCGAGCTTCTGAGTTGTACCGCTGACCGCGTTACCGAGGGTCGAGGTGGCCGAGCCCACGCTGACGTGGGCTGACGGTCCCGTCGACGGCAGCGAAGCCGCCGAAACGGCGGGCTGCGCGGCGGCGTTCGGCGCGGTGCCGGGACCGGCCGGCGTGACGCTGACTGCGAACACCATGCCGCCGACCGCGGCCAGCCCGGCCGCGGCGCCCGCCGCCACGGTCACGGGATGCAGCCGCAGCAGCCGCAGATGCCCGCTCAGCCAGGCCCGGCTGCCTTCGCGCGCCGCCCCGCCCTTGACCCCGGCCCCGCCCTTGACCCCCGTGCCGCCTCTGGCGATCAGGCTGCCCTTGAGCCCGGCCCCGCTCTCGGCGCTGAGGGTCCCGTGGCCACTACTGCCTAAGGCGGCCGCCGCACCGGCGAGCGCGGCGGGCGTGAGGATGGCCCCGAGGCGGCTGTTGACCTCGGTCAGCTCGTTAGCCAGCGCGTGGCAGCCGGTGCACTGCGCAAGGTGCTCGTGGACGGCAGCGCGGCGGCGCCGGCTGAGCCGGCCGCGGGTGTCCGCCCCGAGAGCTTCCGCGTACGAGCGGCACGACGCCGGGATATTGCTGCCGATGTGCTCTTGCAGGTAGGCCTGCCGGAGGCCCTCGCGGGCCCGGACGGCCAGGGCCGACACCCCGTTGGCGGACAGCCCAAACATCGGCGCGACCGCGGCGGGCGCCTTGCCCTCGACCTCTAGCTGCCACAGCACGGCCCGCCAGCGCGTCGGCAGGTGACCGAACGCCTTGGCGACCAGACGAGCCTCGGCCCGGGCTTCGGTTTCGGCTTCGGGGCCGCGCGAGAGCCGGGCGACGCCCATATTCTCCTCGGGCGCACGCTCCTCGAGGTCCTGCTCGACGTCGCCGATCGCCGTCGTACGCCGGCTGGCCCGCAGCCAGTCGTTGGCGGTGTTGCGGACCGCCGTGAGCAGGTACGCGCGGAACACGATGCCCGGGCCCCCTCCGGCCCGGATCGCTCCCAGCACGCGGGTGAACGCCTCGGCGACGATGTCGTCCGCGACGTCACGCGGCACCATCGACAGCGCGATCCGCCGCGCGACCGGCGCGTGCTCCACGTACAGCTCTTCGTAGCTAGGCCCGCCGGTGTCGTCGGCCGGCGCGATCGCCAGCCGGTCGGGACGGCGGTGCCTGGGCCGGCGGCCACCCTCGGGTGTCTGGTCGTCAGCTATCCCGCCGAGCACGTTGGCCTCCGCGCTTTTGTCAGGGGTGGGACCGGTAATGGCAGAATAGGGCCCAGACCTAGGCTTGTGAGCGCCGAATTGACGTCAATTTCAGCAATATCGATCCGGGTATTCGGGATAGCAAGCTCTGAGCAGAACACCTGGTGAGATACCTGCCCGCCGGCCGGGCGGTGGAATCGCGGTATTGGCCCGCACCCTCCGGACACCACCGGATGTGTCCTCTAGGGGGCTAACTATGCGCCTCTTCCCTAATGTCGCTTTCCCGGCCGCCCGGTGCGCCGGGGCGGCCCGTGCGGCCTTTCCAGGCGCCGCCCCGGCCAGCGTAATGCCGACGGGCCGAATCGGCGGTCATCGCCGCGTAGAGGATGGCGGTGGCGGGCAGCAGGGGAGCCCGCAGCGGTGACAGCCGGTACAGCCGAAGCATCGGCAGGTAGCTGACCGTCATCGCCGCCCAGCCGGTCAGGCCGGCGGCAACGCACAGCAGCGGACCGGTCCCGGCGCCGCCCACCGTGATAGCCATCAGGCCCGCGAGGGTGCTGGCCACCGGGAGTGCATAGAGCCACGCGAGACCGGCGAGCGTCCCGGCCAGCAGCCAGGGTGAGTACCGCAGCTGGGTGAAAGCCGACCGCGCGACCATGTTCCACAGGTCGGCCAGGCCCAGGTACGGCCGGACGCTGCGGATCCCGGTGCTGAGCCCGAGCCAGATCCGGCCGCGGGCCGGAGGGCGCTTCAGCAGGCGGCCGAGGGCGACGTCGTCGATAAGCGCGCCGCGGATAGCAGCCAGGCCGCCCGCCTGGCCGAGAGCGCTGCGGCGGACGAGCATGCACCCGCCCGCGGCCGCGGCCGTCCGGCCACCGGGCCGGTTGACCCAGCGGAACGGGTACAGCTGGGCGAAGAAGTAGACGAACGCCGGGATGATCATCTTCTCCCAGCGGGTCTCGGTGCGGAGCAGGACCATCTGCGACGTCAGATCGCGGCGTCCGGCCTCAGCCGCGGCGACCAGCGCGCTGAGCGTGCCGGGGCCCCAGGCGATGTCGGCGTCGGTGAACAGCACGTAACCGGCGTCGTCCGCAGACTCGTGTCCCACGGGGCCGGAGTCTCTCGCCGCACGGGCCGCATCCAGCCCCTGCGTCATGGCCCAGGGCTTGCCGGCCCAGCCGGGCGGCGGAGGTGCACCCGGCAGGACCCGGAGTCTCCGGAGTCCCCGTAGTCCCCGGAGTCCGGGGAGAGCCCGCGCAGCCGAGGCCCCGATGGCGGCCGCGACCTCGCCGGTGCCGTCGGAGCTGCCGTCATCGACGAGGGTGACCGAGAACGGGCCGGGATAGTCCTGGCCCAGCAGGGCAGGAAGCGTGACTGGCAGGATGGCCGCCTCGTCCCGGGCCGGGACCACAGCGACGACTTCGGGCCAGGCGGCCGGCCCGGAGTTTCCGGCGGCTCCGGAGTCTCCGGAGTCTCCGGCGGCTCCGGGTTCCGGCGGAGGCAGCCGCTGATCGGTCCGCCAGAAGCCGCCGTGCCCCAGCAGCAGGACGAGCCAGGCGACGGCAGCCAGCGCGGCCGCGATACCAAGAGCAAGCCCAGAGAAAGCAAGCCCAGAGAAAGCACGCACAGGGGAAGCCTGGCACAGCGGTCGGCCGGGACGGCAGCCGCGGGGCCCCGGAGCCGCTACGTGCGCCAGGCGAGGATGGCGCCGTCGTGGTACGTGGGGCGGCCGAGCAGGCCGAGCAGATACTCTCCCAGGCCCGAGCGGGTACTGGTGACCGCGAGGATGGCGGCCGGGTCCCAGCGCGCCAGCTGCGCCTCCATCTGGGCGCGCGGCGGCATCTCAAGGAACGCCCCGCCTTCCCACAGAACGTTGAGGTACAGCGCGGACGGCGACATGACGCCGCCGTCGATGTAGGCGTGCCCGCCGGGGCCGGGGCCGGTGAAGTACCCGCCGATCAGGTCGATGGGCACGGCACTGTCGGCCTGCCAGCGCATCGGCTCGGTGAACGTGTCCGTCGGCATGGGCACGATCAGCACCCGCGCGCCCGCCGGCAGGTGCAGGGCGGCGAACGTGGCCGACCAGCCGGCCGGCACGGGAGCGGCGGCCGCGTCCGGGAGCGGGCGCGGCAGCAGCGGCAGGACCGCGAGGATGGCTACGGCGGTGACAGCTCCGGGCGCCCAGCGCCGTGCGGCGACCCGCGGCGAACGGCGCGCCAGGTCCAGGCCGAACGCCAGCAGCGCCGCCGCGGCGCCAGCCGCGGTGATCGAGAACCTGGTCGGCAGCGCCGCGTCCAGCAGCGGCAGCGAGCCCAGCCAGTGCCAGGGCAGCAGGATGTCGTGGTGGTCGTTGCCGCCGATCATGAGGGTGCCGCCGAGGGAGAAGACCTCGAGCACTGCGAACGTTACGGCGGTGACCCGCACCGCGAGGTTACGCCAGAAGCACACGGCCGTGGCAGCCAGCACGATGAGCAGCGGCCAGCCCAGGTAGGCCAGGTACTCCGGCACTCCGCCCTGGTAGCTCGCTGCGGCCTTGGCGCTGGCGGCGGTGTGGAAGAACAGGAACTTCGAGGGCGTCACGAAGCCGTCGACGTCGTTCTTGAAGAAGTCGGGCGTGAACGCGCTGCCGTGCTGGTGCAGCGGCCCGAAGAACTGGACCCACAGCGGGTAGGCGCAGACCACAAGCAGCACGGCGACCGCGACCGCGAGTCCGGCGGCCAGCCGCAGAGCCCGGTCCCGCACCTCGCGGGGGCGGCTCAGCGCCCACACGATCGCCATGATGAGCCCGGCCAGGAAGGTGTCCAGCAGCACTTCCTCGGCGGTGAGCAGCTGTGCCGTGATGAGCAGGCCCAGCCACAGGCCGCCACGCAGCGGGCGGGCCCGGCCCGCACCGATCCGCAGGGCGGCGTCGAGGATCAGCGGCGGCAGGACCGCAAACTGGAAGTCGTAATGGCCGACGGCCGACTGCAGCAGCGCGGGCGAGAACCCGTAGACGGCGCCCGCGATCGCCGCGCCGGTGACGCTGACGTCCCACCGCCGGAGCACGAAGAAGAGGGAAAACGCGCTGCCCGCGAAGCCCACCGTCATCAGCACGGTCAGGCTCGTCTGCGGCCCGGCCAGCAGCGTCAGCGGGGCGAGCAGCACCCCCGGCAGCAGCATGAACGTGTTCCACATCACGTTCACGCCCTGCGGGGCGTTCAGTGCCGTTGTCACGAGCGCGGGCAGCCGGAAGTGCGCGACGGAGGTCGCGGCGTACCGGAAGAACCAGGCGAACTGGTCGGCGTCGTTGGGGTTCCCGGCCACCGTGCCGGTGTCCGGATGCCGCCACAGCCAGAGCAGCAAGGCCAGGGCGGCCAGCAGGTAGTACAGGGCGGCGAGCGCAAGCGTGCGCCACTCACGCCGGGACGGCGGGACGTCCTGGGCGTTGGCCGGGGATTGCGTAGCGGGCAGTACAGACACAGCTCTCGACGCTAGCGCCCGGCGCCGGGCGATGGGGGCAAGAGGCTAGTTACCACAGCAAACGGTAATTCACGCGTCTTCCCCCCGCCCTCGCTTACTTGACTTCGCGCAGGCGGCCGGTGCCCACGTCGAACACGAAGCCCCGGACATCGTCGGTGTGCGGGATGAACGGGCTCGCCTTGATCCGGGCGATCGACTGCCGGACGTCCTCGTCCAGGTCGGGGAAGGCCTCCGCCGCCCATTCCGGCTTGATCCCCACCTCCTGCTGGATGCTCGCCTTGAACTGGTCGTCGGTAAAGGTGAGCATGCCGCAGTCGGTGTGGTGGATCAGGATGATCGACGTGGTCCCGAGCAGCCGCTGGCTGATGGTCAGCGAGCGGATCTCATCGTCGGTGACGACGCCGCCGGCGTTGCGGATGACGTGGGCCTGGCCCTCCTCCAGGCCGAGGATGGCATAGACGTTCAGCCGCGCATCCATGCACGCGACCACGGCGAGGTGCGCCGAGGGCGGCAGTGGCAGCGGGCCGTGGAAGGCCTCGGCGTAACGCTCGTTGTTGGCCAGCAGTTCGTCGGTGACGGACATATCGTTTACCCCTCCTGGATGTACGTTCGGCTCATGACGGGAAGCAGCGCGGGCTCGGCCGGGATGGTGATGCGGTCGCCGTGCTGGTGGTCGCCGGTCGGGCAGAGTGCGCTCGAGCAGGCGTTCCAGCCGAAGTGGTGCAGCTCGTCGCCGGTGTTGGGCAGCTCGGTAAAGCCGATCACCGAGGCGTAGGACGGCGACTGGGGGTCGACGTCCAGCACGGCCAGCGTGTCGGGCTTGTCGGCCGGCCGGGAGAACGTCGCAAGGTAGGCGAGCTTTTCCGCAGGCGCCGCGGCGGCATCGGCCGGCGAGCGGTAGAAGGTGGGGTCATGGCGATGCTGGTGCTCAGCTGGCATGCCGGAGGCTCCTCGCTCGTCCACTGTCGCTCGGGCTCGGGGTCTGCGGCCCGGATCGCCCGTCACTCATGTCACCCGCCCCTCAGCAGATCGTTCCGGATCTTGCGGTGTCAAGGGGGCAGGTGGCGCGCAGCGCCCACAAGGGAGCAGAGCAGGCTGCGACGCCAGCCGCACCTTGACCGGCCATCCAGCGCCTGACCGGGCTGAATCTATTTAATTCCGGTCAGGAAAGTCAACTATAGGCAGATCCACTCCCGGGTGGCACCGCCCCCTCCCGGCGAGGGAGGGGGAACGGCACGAACCGGCCACCGCCACATCCCGGTTATGTAACGCTGCGAAGCGCATCCGTGACGCTTAGGTGCGACCAACCGGAAACCTGGGTAAGACGTCTAATGCAGCAACGGCAGAGCTGCGGGGTGTCTGCCGGCTGATTCCGCCATACCGGACCAGCGCGGCGCACTCGGGATTTCTTTCGGGGGGCTTCGGGTGAGGATGGGAAAGGCCAGATCGGCGGCTCGCCGGTGGGGGCTTGGCCTCGGCGCGGCGGCGATGGCCGCGACCGTGCTGAACGGTGCGGTGACCGCGGTGGCGTACGCGGCACCAGCGAAGATGTCCAAGCCGGGCTACACACCGGCGACGCGGACGCTGCGGCCGGGCATGAACGGCAGGGACGTCAGGCGCCTGCAGGAGCGGCTGGCGCAGCTCGCGTACTACCCCGGGGCCAGGGACGGCCGCTACGGTGCCGACACCGAGGAGGCGGTCTGGGCCTTCGAAGAGGTGCAGAACATGCCGGCCAGCGGGACCGTCACCGTGAAGGTGGAGCGGGCCCTGGTCAATCCGCGGTACCCCACCCCGCTGGTGCCCAGGGGCGGGGCGCTGCGCGTCGAGGTCAGCCTGGGCCGCCACGTGCTGTACGTGTACCGCAGCAACAAGATCGTGCTGATCAGCCACATCTCGTCGGGCGGCGGTTACTACTACTGCGACAGCGGCTGCTCGTACGCGATGACGCCCACCGGTAATTTCCGCACCATGTGGCGGGTGAAGGGCTGGCACATCGCGCCGCTCGGCGAGCTGTACAACCCGGTGTTCTTCTACGGGGGGTACGCCATTCACGGCGACACCTACGTCCCGGTCCAGCCGGTCTCGCACGGCTGCGTGCGCATCCCGATGGACGTGGCGAACATCTTCCCCGGAATGGTGCCGAGTAACGGCATCCCGGTGTACGTCCGAGCGACGGGGTAACCGGCCCGCAACAGTGACGGAGCCGCCGGCGCCGCCGTGCCGGCGGCTCCGTCACGTCCGGGCTGTGCGCGTCCCGGTCCAGGTATCCGGACCGGGACGCGGGGCATCCGTCAGTTACCGGATTGGCCGTTGGCCGGGTCGGAAGGGACCGCGGATGCCTGGGGCAGGCGGCGCGGGCTCGTCCCGTTCCCGGAAGCCGGGTTGCCAGGATCCGAGAGGCCCCTGCGGACGGACTCCAGGATGGTCATGCCCTGGCTGACGAGCCCGGCCGCTACCTCGCTCAGGCCGTCCGCGCCGTTGAGGATGCTGACGTTCGCGTTGGCCAGCCCGGCGGCCGCCTCCTTGACGATCTGCGGCAGCTGGTTGATCAGCATCTGGTCCAGCGCGACCCGGTTGTTGGACGCCGCCGCCTCAGCCTGAATCCGGGTCCGCTCCGCATCGGCCACAGCCAGGATCCGGACCCGCTCGGCCTCGGCCTGAGCCGGCTTGACCACCTCGGATACCAGCTGCTGCTGCCGCAGTTCGGCCTGGCGCGCGGCCAGGCCAGCCTGCGCGGCGATGACGGCCTGCTGCGCGCCGGCCTGGGCCAGCGGGCCCGCCTGGGCCGCCTCGGCCTGCGCCTTGTCCACCTCCGCCTTGTACTGCGCCTGCACGACCGACGTCTGCCGCGCGTACTCGGCCTGCTGGCGCTGCGACTCCTGCTGGGCCTGGGCGGCGGCCTGATCGGCCTGCGACTGCGCGATCTTCGCCTGTCGCTGGATGGCGGCGTTGTGCGGCGAGGCCATCGCGGCGATGTACCCGGCGCCCAAATCGTCGATGGACTGGATCTGGAGCGCGTCGACGGTCAGGCCGATGGTGGCCATCTCGGCCTTGGAGCCGTCCAGCACCTCGCTGGCCAGCTTCTGCCGCTCAGTGACGATTTCCTCCACGGTCATCGAGCCGATGATCGAGCGCAGGTGACCGGCGAAGATCCGCCCGGTGAGAATCGTCATCTGGTCCTGGTCGGACAGGAAACGCTGCCCGGCGTTGACGATGCTCTCCTCGTCGTTGCCGACCTTGAAGGCGATTACGGCGCGAACGTTCAGCGAAATACCCTGCTTGGTCACGCAGGTCTCGGCGACCTCCGCCTCCTGCAGGCTCAGCGTGAGGTAACGCGCCTTGCGGAACGTGGGCATCACATAGGCCCCGCGGCCGGTGACCACCCGGAATGGCGCACCGCTGCGGCCAGCCCTCCCACCGGAAATCAGCAGGGCTTCGTCGGGCGCTGGAACGCGGTATCCAAACATCTTTCATCTCCTAAACCGGCTTACTTGCCGGCCGGCTTTTCTTTGAGCCGGCATTTGTGTCCTGCGAGTCCCCGAATGCGCTAAGCGCCATAATCACCCAGCTCATCAAGCGGGTCGTCGGCCCACTTCATCACGTCGAGAGCCCGGCGCCCCCGCGAATCGGTGACGAGCACGGTGGCGCCTTGTGGCAACGGTTCCTCTGACCAGGCAATGAAAGTTTCTGAGCCACCGCGGATCTTGATCCGAACTTCCCCCGGTCCGCGCTCACCGCGAGTGCCGATCGTAAGGACCCCCACCGAACCGATCGCCGACGAGTCCGCGACCAACGCATGCCCCCTTACACCACCTGAATATCCCTTAGCCTAGTCCCGCTGGCGGCATGCGTTAATAGCCCTCGCCGGCGGCTTGCGATGCCACGAAATGGCCTGGTCACCGGGTCTGCCGAGGAAATGTTACGGTCAGGGAGTGGCCGGGCGCCACAGTCGGCGTCGGCCCGGGAAATGCGACCCTGCGATCCTCGCCGCGTCCCGGTCGATCTCCCGCGGGCTGGCGTTCGGCATCTTCGTCGGCACGACCTCGCTGCACGGCGTGGGCCCTGCGGGCCCGGCTAGAGCCAGCCGGCCCGTACGTTGTCGGCCGGGCGGCCCGGCGGGGCCGTGCCCAGTTCACCGCGCCGCACCTGGCCGAGCATCCGCTCGATCGTGTCCAGGATGTCCGGGACAGCGCGCCGCAGTTCTGCCGCATCATCCGGGCCCGCCACGTCAGCGCTGACCCCGGCTTCCTTCAGCACCTCCGGAAGGTCGGACAGCTTCGACGCGAGCCAGGCGATCGGGTCCGCCGAAAGCTCCCTGACGAACACGCGGTGACCCGGCTCCCAGCCCGTAAAGGCGGGGTGATGATGGGTCCGGTCGAAGCTGCCCGGCTGGCCATCGACCGATTCGAGCAGGTCGGCCCGCCAGATGGGCTGGCCGACGGAGATCGGCTGGGCGGAGTAGATCGAACCTTTGAGGTCACCACGTTCGAGTACCCGGAGTTCCAGCCGGACCCCGTGCTCCGCGCCCTCCTGCCCCTTAGGGGGGTTGGGGTGGACGAAATAGAGGTCGCTGATCAGTACGCCGATACGCTCGAAGCCGAACGTGCAGAGCATGGATGATTTCCCTTCCTGGCCGCGCCAGCGTGCCCCGTTCTCCTGCCATCGCCTCTCCACTATCGCCCGGGGACAACCGGATGAAAACCGGCCGGCCAGGGGTGGGGGGAACCGGTGATAGAAACGGGCATAGGCGGCACCGGCCGCAGCGGCCGTGCTGGGCCCGACCGGGCCGGTCACCCACTGCCAGGAGACGCAACGATGCACGAACCGCCGGATGTCCACCTACCGCTGCCCCGGGCCTGCCCGTTCCGCGTGCCGCCGGCGTTCAGCGATCTCCGTGCGGCGCCCGGCCTGGCTACCGGCCAACTGCCCGGCGGAATGCTGACCTGGCTGGTGACGCGGCTGGGCGACGCGCGAGCGGCGCTGTCGGCTCCCGCGTTCACCGCTGACCGATCGGACCCGTCGTTTCCCATGCCGCAGAAGCGGCCCGCCCCGGCCGGGGCGCGGCGGCCAGCCGTGACCCCCGCCGAGCGGCGGGCCCGCGGCCGGGGCGCGTCACTGATCGGCATGGACCCGCCGGACCACACGGTGGCACGGCGGGCGGTCATCGGCGAGTTCACCACCCGGCGAGTACAACTGCTGCGGCCGCGCATCCAGCAGATCGTGGACGAGCGGATCGACGCGATACTGGCCGGCGGCCCGCCCGCCGACCTGGTGGCTGCCCTGTCGCTGCCGGTGCCGTCGCAGGTCATCTGCGAGCTGCTCGGGGTGCCGTACGCGAAGCACGAGTTCTTCCAATCGCGCAGCATGATGCTGCTCAGCCACCGGGTCCCCGCCGAGCAGCGGTTCGAGGGGCTGCGCGAACTGTTCGGCTTCCTGGACGAACTAGTCTCGGCGGAGGAAGCCGAGCCCGGCGACAACCTGCTCGGCCGCCAGGTCACCCGGCGGACGCCAGCCAGCGACGAAGACCATCGCGACCTAGTCAGCCTGGCGTTCCTGCTGCTGGTGGCCGGGCACGAGACGACGGCGAACATGATCTCGCTCGGCACGCTGGCCGTGCTGAACGATCCCGGCCGCCTGATGAGCGCGGTCACGGACCCGGACCGGGCCCCGCTCGCGGTCGAGGAAATGCTGCGCTACTTCTCGATCGCCGACATCGGGACCGGCCGCGTCGCACTGACCGGCACCGAGATCGGCGGCACCCAGATCCAGGATGGCGAGGGCGTGATCATCTCCCTGCTGGCCGCCAACCATGATCCTGCGGCGTTCCCCGATCCGGACACGCTGGACCCGGATCGGCGGGACCGGTCGCACGTCGCCTTCGGGTTCGGGCCACACCAGTGCCTCGGGCAGAGCCTGGCCCGGGCCGAACTGGAGATCGTCTACGGAACCTTGTTCCGCCGGATTCCCGGGCTGCGGCTGGCCGTTCCGCTGGCGGAGCTCCCCGTCAAGGACGACGCGTTCGTGTACGGCCTGCACGAACTGCCGGTCACCTGGTAGCTGGCCAGCCGGTGAGCAGGCTCCCAGAGGGTCGAATTAAGGCATTGTTTCCGTACCAGGCTGCGACGCGGAGCCGGTGAGCAGGACCGCAGCGGCCGCCGCGCCCACCGCCGCCGCACCGCCAGAGCTCAGCGCGACCAGCCAGCGCTGCAGCGGCGGCAGCTCATGCCACGCACGCGCGGTGGTCAGCAGGTCCAGGCCGTCGGCGAGCGCAGCGAGGCCCACCCACACGGCCGCCGGGCCAGAGCCGGCCGGGCCGAATGGGCCAGACGGCGAGGGCGGCGCCGGGTCCGGCAGGGGTGCTTCGCCGTAGACCGCGGCCACCGCCGACTCCGGAGACTGCGGAGACTCCGGGTCGGCGTCCGGCCGCACCGGCACGGAGGCCGGCCCCGCGACCGGGAGCGGGGCAGCGGACAGCGCAGCGTCCCAGACCATGGCCCGGCGCGACGCGGACTGCAGCCGCAGCGCGGCCAGCGCACCCAGGCCGAGAGCAAGGTCCCGGCCACCCAGCGCCCGGCCCAGGACCCGGCCGGACGGGCCGCCGCCTGCGCCGCCGACCCAGGCCCGGGAAACGAGCGCGGGAGCGGCGAACGCCACGACCCCCACGCCTATCCGGCTGACGGCCACGGCCGTGGCCCCCCGCCGGAGCCATTCCGACATCGCTGCTGGCACCTGCGCCGCCTCCTCCGGATCGGGGTGTCACCTGTCATCCTGCCGCAGGCTACCGCGGAAGAAGGAGCCCACCCGGGCTGTTGCCTGCTGGTGTGAGCGATCTGCGAAATGTTCCCCTGTCCGTGCTCGATCTGGCGCCCATTCCCGAGGGCGGCACCGCGAGCGGCGCCCTGCGCGCCACCATCGAGCTGGCCCAGCGCGCCGAAGAGCTCGGGTACCAGCGCTTCTGGGTCGCCGAGCACCACAACATGCCCGGCATCGCCAGCTCCGCGCCGCCCGTGCTCATCGCGCATCTCGCCGACGCCACCTCGCGTATCCGCGTCGGATCCGGGGGGGTGATGCTGCCCAACCACGTCTCGCTGGTGGTGGCCGAGCAGTTCGGCATGCTCGAGGCGCTGCACCCCGGGCGGATCGACCTGGGCATCGGCCGGGCCCCGGGCACGGATCAGGTGACCGCGGCGGCGCTGCGGCGCTCGCCCGAGGGACTGTCCGCGGACGACTTTCCCGAGCAGCTCGGCGAGCTGATCGGTTTCTTCAGCGGGGAGTGGCCCGATGACCATCCCTACGCGGCCATCACCGCGGTCCCCGGCCAGGGCAACAGCCCCTCGATGTGGCTGCTCGGATCGAGCGGGTACAGCGCGCAGGTCGCCGGGCTGCTGGGCCTGCCGTTTGCGTTCGCGAACCACTTCAGCGCGGCCAACACCCTGCCGGCGCTCGCCCTGTACCGGGACCGGTTCCGCCCGTCGGGGACGCTGCAGCGGCCGCACGCCATGATCGCGGCCGCGGTGATCTGCGCCGACACCGATGAGCGCGCGCAGTTCCTGGCCGGACCCGGGGCCCTGTCGTTCCTCCGGCTGCGCTCCGGCCGTCCGGGCCCGCTGCCGTCGCCGGAAGAGGCGGCTGCCTACCCATATACCTCGCTCGACCGGGAGATCATCGCCTCCCGCCAGTCGTCGAGCATCATCGGCTCACCGGAGACCGTGCGCCGCGGCCTCACCGAGTTGCTGGCCGCCACGGACGCCGACGAGCTGATGATCACGACCATGGTGTTCGACCCCGCTGACCGGCTGCGCTCCTTCGAGCTCGTGGCGGAGATCGCCGCCCAGGCCTGCGGGGAAGAGCCGGAAAGCGTCGCGGCATCCGCGGGGCCACCGGCTGGCAACGACATTTCTTAGCAGATCCTGCGGACATCACCAGCGCGGGCTGTCCGGGTTACACAAGCGTCATTGGCCGTGCGGGAGGGTAGGCAATGGCACCATCGCTGGTCGAGGGAACGGGGCCCCGAGGCCCGTGCGGGGTTACCCGGGCGTCCGTCGGGTAAGCCTCGCGTTATGGCGCACCTGAAGGCGGTGCCGGACCCCGAGCCAAAGCCCGCGGCCCTCATCCAGTCGGTCGACCGGGCGATCAGTGTGCTGGAACTGCTGGCCAAGCAGGGCAGGGCCGGCATCACGGAGATCGCCGAAGAACTCGGGGTGCACAAGTCCACCGCGTCGCGGCTGGTCAGCGTGCTGGAGAACCGGGGCCTGGTCGAGCAGCTGGGTGAGCGCGGCAAGTACGCGCTCGGCTTCGGCATCGCCCGGCTGGCGGCGGCGGGGACCCGGCGGCTGGACCTCACCAAGCTGAGCCAGCCGGTGTGTGAGGACCTCGCGGGGCGGCTCGGGGAGACCGTGAACGTCGCGGTGCTGCACCACCGGGCGGCGATCAACATCAGCCAGGGGTTCGGATCCGCCGCGGTCGCGGTCCAGAACTGGGTTGGCCAGCGGACGCCGCTGCACGCGACCTCCAGCGGGCAGGTACTGCTCGCCCACGTGGCCGAGACCGACCGCGACGCGCTGCTGGACAAGCCGCTGCACCGGTACACCCCGCGCACGGTCACGAACCCCGCGGAGCTGGCCGCCGAGCTGGACCGGGTCCGCAAGGACGGCTTCGCCACCAGCTTCGAGCAGCTTGAAGTGGGCCTGCACGCGGTGGCGGTGCCGGTCTTCGATCCGCGCGGCGAGTTGATAGCCGCGATCAGCGCGTCCGGGCCGGCGTACCGGCTGTCCCGGCGGCGCGCCGAAGAGATCGTGCCGGACCTGGCCGCGGCGGCCGCGGAACTGTCCGCTCAGCTCGGCTTCTGAACAGGCCCAACGGTCTGCGCAGCCCCTGCGGCGGCGGCTGGCGTGCCTGGTCATCGAGGAACCGCTGTTCGACCCGGGCATGACCCGGCTGCGCGGTTGAGGCTGATAGTGCCGGATGGCCAGCGGGCCGGGAAGCCGTAGACCCGGGAAACCCGAGACCCGGGAAGCCGGACGAAACAAAGGGGAGAACAGTGAGGAGCGGGCATGCCGTCCTATGACGTGATCGTGATCGGCCTCGGGGGCATGGGCAGCGCCGCCGCATACCGGCTGGCCCAGCGCGGGCTGCGGGTCCTCGGCCTGGAGCGGCACTCCCCCGCGCACGACCAGGGCTCCAGCCACGGCGGCTCGCGGATCACCCGGCAGGCCTATTTCGAGGATCCCGCCTACGTGCCGCTGTTGCTGCGTGCCGCCGAGCTGTGGCCGGAGGTCGAGGCCGCCTCGGGCCGGACGATCGTGCACCTGACCGGCGGGGTGATGATCGGCCGGGCGGACAGCCGCACCGTGGCCGGAAGCCTGCGCAGCGCGCAGGAGTGGGGCCTGCCGCACGAGCTGCTCGAAGCGGCGCAGATCCGCGGCCGCTTTCCCACCATGGCCCCGGCGCCGGACGAGATCGCGCTGTACGAGCAGGGCGCCGGACTGGTGATCCCCGAAGAGTCGGTCGTGGCCCACCTGGCCCTGGCCGCCAGGTCCGGGGCCGAGCTGCACTTCGAGGAGCCGGTGACGAGCTGGGTGGCCACGGGCCGCGACGGGGTCGAGGTGAGCACGGCGGCCGCCACGTACACCGCGGGCCAGTTGGTCATCTGCCCGGGCGCGTGGGCACCGGAACTGCTGGCCGATCTGGGCGTGCCCTTCGGCGTCGAGCGCCAGGTGCAGTACTGGTTCCGGCCGTCCACCGACGCGGACCGGTTCCAGGCCGACCGGCATCCGATCTACATCTGGGAAGCCGGCGACGGCCGCCAGTTCTACGGCTTTCCCTCGTTCGCCGATCCCACCGGCGGGCCTGCCGACGGGGTCAAGGTCGCTTTCTTCCGGGGCGGCCAGGCCTGCACGCCGGGGACCGTCGATCGTAAGGTCAGTCCAGCTGAGATTGACCAGATGCGGGAGTTCGTCGCGCCGCGGATGCCGGATCTGCCCGGGACGTTCCTCAAGGCCGTGACCTGCATGTACACGAACACTCCGGACGAGCATTTCGTCATCGCGCGGCATCCCGGGCACGAGCAGGTGATCGTGGCGTGCGGCTTTTCCGGGCACGGGTTCAAGTTCGTGCCGGTGGTCGGGGAGATCCTCGCCGACCTGGCCTCCGACGGCGCCACCTCCCATCCGATCGGCCTGTTCGATCCGCTGCGGTTCACGTCGGCCGGGGAGGGGCTGTGGTGACCGTGGACGAGCCAGCCGCCGGCCTGATCCCGACGCTGCGCGGCCGTTACTACATCGACCCGGGCATCTTCAGCGCGAAGCAGGCCGCGATCTTCGAGTCACTGTGGTTCTGCGCCATGCGTTCCGCCGACGTGGCCGGCCCGGGCGGGTTCCGGACCGTGCAGATCGGGCGGGAGAACGTGATCGTGGCCCGGGGCACCGACGGTGAGCTGCGCGCCTTCCTGAACCTGTGCCGGCATCGGGGGGCCCGGATCTGTACCGAGGACAGCGGACGGTGCGCCGCAACTTCCGCTGTCCGTACCACTCCTGGACCTATGGCGTATCCGCTACGACGTCGCCGCGAATTGGAAGCTCCTGGTCGAGAACTTCATGGATTGCTACCACTGCACGAGCATCCACCCGGAACTGGTGGCCGTGCTGCCGGAGTTCGCCCAAGGGGTACGCGGCCCAGTACTTCGTCGGCCACGAGGCCGAGTTCGCACCGGAGGCCCGGGGGTTCACCGTCGACGGCAGCGACGGATTCGGCCGGCTCGCGTACGTGACTGAGGAGCAGGACCGGCGCTATTACGCGGCCACCGTCCGCCCTCAGGTGTTCCTCAACCTCGTGCCCGACCACGTGATCGCGCACCGGATGTTCCCGTTCGCCGCCGACCGATCGTGGAGTGCGACTGGCTGTTCGACCCCGACGTGGTCGCCGCGGGCACGACCTGTCCCGGTCGGTCGAGCTCTTCCACCGGGTCAACGAGCAGGACTTCGCCGCCTGTGAGCGCTGCCAGCCGTCGATGAGCTCACGAAGTTACGCCGGGGCGGAGTGCTCGTCCCCTCCGAGCAGCACATCGCCGGCTTGCACGAATAGGTGCGCGGCCGGCTCGCTGACCACCACTGAGCCGGGGACCTCGGGGCTCAAGGCCCGAGCTGATCCAGGCGCGCGGCCAGGAACGCGCGTTCGGCGGCGTTCTCAGTGAGCAGCAGCGCCTCCTGGTAAGCGAGCCGCGCCTCATCCGTGCGCCCGAGACGGCGCAGGAAGTCCGCCCGGGAGGCGGACAGGTAGCCGTATCCGGCCAGCTCCGGGCGCTCCGCCAGGGCGTCCAGGTCTGTGAGACCCGCCCCGGGGCCGTCGGCGAAGCCAACCGCCACGGCCCGGTTGAGCGCGACCACGGGAGACGGCCAGCGCCGCATCAGCACGTCATAGAGCCCGACAATCTGCGCCCAGTCGGTGTCGGCGAAGCTCGGCGCCTCATCGTGCACGGCCGCGATCGCCGCCATCAGCGTGAAGCGGCCCGGGGGGCCGGTCCCCAGTGCTTCCCGGACCAGGGCGGCACCTTCGGCGATCTTGGCAGTGTCCCAGCGGGCCCGGTCCTGCTCGGACAGCAGGACCAGCCGACCGTCCCCGTCGACCCGGGCGTCGCGGCGGGCGTCGGTCAGCAGGATCAGCGCCAGCAGGCCGGTGACCTCATGGTGGCCGGCCAGCAGGCCGTGCAGCATGCGGGCCAGATCCAGCGAGCGCTCGGCCAGGTCGGTCCGCATCAGCTCATCGCCAGCCGGGGCGGCGTACCCGGTGCTGTACAGCAGATGCACGACGGTCAGCACCGCATCCACCCGTTCGGGCAGTTCAGCGACTGGCGGCACCCGGTACGGAATGCGGGCCGCGGCGATCTTCTTCTTCGCCCGGGTGATGCGGGCCGCCATCGTCTTCTCGCTGACCAGGAAGGCCCGCGCCACCTCGGCGGTGGACAGCCCGCATAGCAGCCGCAGCGCCAGCGCGACCTGCGCCTCGTCGCTGAGCGTCGGGTGACAGCAGGTGAAGACCAGCCGGAGCCGGTCATCGGGAATCTGGGCTTCGGCCGTACCAGCCGGCCGGGCTGAACCGGCTGAACTGGCTACGGCTGAACTGGCCTGCCCGGGCAGGGCGCACGCCCCTGGGCCGTCGTCGGCGAGCCCAGTGCCGGGCGCCAGGGCCGGATCGGTGACCAGCAGGGGCAGGACCCGGCGCGCGGTCGCGTCGCGGCGCAGCAGGTCCACGGCACGCCGCCGGGCGACCGTGGTCAGCCAGGCCCCCGGGCGGCCGGGGATCCCGGTGCTGCCCCAGGTGCCCAGGGCCCGGGCGTAAGCGTCCTGGACACACTCTTCGGCCAGGTCAAGGTCGCGAGTGACGCGCACCGTCGCAGCGAGCACGAAGGCCCACTCACGACGGTGCGCGTCCGCGACCGCGGCCGCCACGGCCGGATGCACGGTCATGACGATCTGGTGGCCTCCCGCGCCGGTGCCAGCGTCAGCTCATGTCCCAGACGGGCCGGACCTCCACGCCGCCGAACCGGGTCGGCACCTGCTTGGCGACGGCGACGGCCTCATCCAGATCGGCCGCCTCGATCAGGTAGTAACCGCCCAGGGCCTCCTTCGTCTCCGCGAACGGCCCGTCCGTGACCGCGCTGCCGCCGGCCGGGCCGGGACGGATCGAGGTGGCCGTCGCGGCGGACTGGAGCGCGTTGCCGCCGCGGATCACGCTCTCGTACCGCTGACCGAACTCGACATGCTCCTTAAGCAGTTGCGCGTTCTCATCCGGGGTTGCGCCGGCCCAGGCGGCTTCGTCGGCGTAGATCAGGATCAGGTACTGCGTCATGGTGCCTTCTTCCCGTAGGTGGCCCGCCTCCCGGGCCGTCCTAACTTACCGACGCGCGGCAACGGCCCGGATCGACAGCCACGGGTCAATTCTTTCCCAGATCTGCCGGTCTTTCCCTAAGCTGCCGGGCAGGGCGGATAACCGCCCGGAGGGCTGCGAGACCGGCTCGGCGCAGGCCGGAGATCCGCTCCGGGGACAGGTCATATCTGCTCGGCGCAGGCGGGAGAGGTTCGCGCCGGGCAATCTGCCCGGGCGGGCGCCAGATCGGCTGGGCGCAGAACTCGACCAGCCAGGCGCCTCGTCAGCGGCACAGGGTCCGCCAGATCCGGACGGCGGCGCCCCGCCCTCTTTTCGCCCTGAGTAGCATAAACAATTACTTCTTGTATCACTAATGACGGCTATACGCGTGCGTCGTGTGACGCTTCTGTTGGTTATCACGAGACCATCACAGAATTTCGTCGATTTGCCTGCGAGCCGCCCGCACGTCCTGACATGCTCTCCAGCGGCACAGGACACCGCCAAGGGTGTGGCAAACACCGTGAGGGTGTGGCAGATGCCGCCAGCGATCACGAACGTGATCTCTGCTTGGCCGGACCGAAAACCTGCTCCCACGAGCAGCGTAAGTAAGCAGGCACCGATACGACGATGGGGAGCTTTGTGGGTTCAGCGCATAGGCACGGCCGCAAGATGAAGCTCATGCGGTCGGGACGGCACACAACGCCGTCGCAGGTGGAGAAGGTCGCGGAGAAGGCGGGCAAGGCAGCACCCGCAATGGCGGTGACCGCGGGCGCGCTGATGGCGGTCCCGCACGGGCACGCCGCGGCCCCCGTCCAGCACCGCACCGTGGCAGAGGCCGTCGTGACCGCCAAGACGGAGCACGCCGCGGCCGCGGGCGCCAGTTCTGCCGTGCAGGCCCTGGTCGCCACCAAGGCCGCTGCCGCTTACGCGGGCTCCGTCCACCTGGACGCGGTCACCCGTGCCGCGGAGACCAGCCAGAATTACCCGGTCCACTCCGGCGACACGCTGTCCAGCATCGCGGGCCACTTCTACGGGAAGTCCGGCGACTGGCAGTGGCTCTACCACGTGAACAACAAGACCGTCTCCAACCCGAACCTGATCTACCCGGGCGAGACGCTGAGCATCCCGGCTGATCCGCCCGCCGATTACACACTGCCCGCGTCCGAGCTGCCGGCCACCACGTCGAGCATCTCGAGCTCGCAGGGCAGCGGGTACCAGGCCCGGCACGCCGCCCCCGTCCAGAGCAGCACCAGCGAGAGCAGCGCGCCTGCGGCGAGCAGTGCGCCGACGACGACCGTCTCCCAGGTCTCGACCGGGGCCACGACGACCGCGGCAGGCACGTACAGCTGCAGCGGCCTGGAGTCGCTGTGGGAGCAGGCCGGCGGTTCGGCGGGCGAGGCGTTCATGGCCGCGGAGATCGCCATGGCCGAGTCGGGCGGCAACCCGAACGCCATCAGCCCGACCGCCGACTATGGCCTGTGGCAGATCAACGCCTCGCACGGCGCAGAGGCCACGCTCGACCCGCAGGCCAACGCCGAGGCCGCCGTCGCCATCAGCTCGGACGGCACCGACTGGGGCGCGTGGACGACCTACATGACCGGGGCCTACGCCAGCCGCTGCTAGCAGCCGGAAGCGGCCGGTAACCGCTGCCGCGGCGCTGACCGCGCAATGGTCACCGTCCGAGCGGCCCGGTGCGCCACACACCAGGCGGAACATGCTGAAGCCCCTGCGGGTGGTAGTACCCGCAGGGGCTTCAGCATGTCGCAACCGGGATGGCGAGCCGCAGGAGGCTCAGTCAGCCGGCCCGCTGGCGAACGTCACCGTGGCGGTCTGGGTCTGGCCGGAGGCGTCGGTCCAGCTGATGCTGACCTTGTCGCCGGGGTGGTAGGCCGCGATGATCGACTGCATCTGCGTCGCCGAGGTGACCGACTGGCCGCCGATCGATGTGATCACGTCACCAGCGCTCAGCCCGGCACTGGCCGCCGGCGAACCGGACAGGGCCCCTTCGATCTGCACGCCCGAAGTCGTGCCAGTGCCGCCGTCACCGCTGCCGTAGCCATAGCCGCCGTCACCGCTGCCGTAGCCATAGCCGCCGTCACTGCCCGAGCCGTAACCGCCGAGGCCACTCGCGCCGGAGCCGGTGCCGGTGCCGGTGCTCGTGCTAGTGCTGCTCACTTCGACGCCAAGGAAGGCGGTGGAGCCGAGGTGAAGCGTGGAGGAGGAGTTGCCCCCCTCGATCTGCGCCGCGATGGAAACCGCCTCGTTGATCGGGATGGAGAAGGCCTGAGTCCCGCTTGACTGGCTCTGCCCGCTCTGGCTCTGCCCGGTCTGGCCCTGGCTCTGCTGGCCCGGATTCGCCGCCTGCGCGCTCGGCGTCTCGCTGGACGTCGAGGCTGCGGTGTCCATGCCGACCACCTGGCCGGCCAAGTTGACCAGCGAGCCGCCTGAGTCGCCGGGCTCTATCGGCGCGTTGGTCTCGATCATCCCGGTCAGCTGCTCCGAACTGCCGGAGCCCTCGTCGCTGGCCGTGATGGACTGGTTGAGCGCGGTGACGCTGCCGGTCACGACCGACGGCTGGCCGCCCTTGCCTTCCGCGTTCCCGATGGCAACAACGCTCTGGCCGGTGCTGACGGTGGCGGAATTGCCCAGGCTGACCGTGGTCAGGCCGGAGGCGTCCTGCAGCTGCAGAACCGCGACGTCCTGGGTCTTGTCGTAGCCGACGACGGAGGCCTTGTAGGTGCGGCCGTTCCCGATGTCGGTGACGGAGATGGAGGTCGCGCCGTCGATCACGTGGTTGTTGGTCAGCACCTCACCGGTTGAGGTCAGCACCATGCCCGTGCCCGCCGCCTCGCCGTTCTCATCGCCGAGGGTCGACACCACGTCAACGAGACCGGGTGAGACCCTGCTGGTGATCTGGGAGGTGCTGAGCACAGTGTTGGCACTGGTGGTGGCGTGGCTCGTCGAGCTGCCGCCACCCTGGAGGGCATCGTAGGAGCCCACGGCGGCCGCGGCGGCCAGCGTGACTCCGGCCACGCCGAACGCAACCCCGCGCCGGAGGCGCCGGTGCCGGGGGCTCGGCGGGACATTCCCCCCGCCGGACCAGTTACCGCCGGACCAGTTACCGCCGCCGCCCGACCAGCCGCCGCCGGACCAGCCGCCGCCCGAACCGTACGGTCCCGGTGATCCGCCCCCGTACGAGCCATAGGGGCCGCCCGCACCGGGGTACGCGGAGGATGACGGCTCCTGTTCTGGTTCCGCCGAAAGCGCCGAACCCTGGATGACGTTCATGGATCTGCCCACCTAGCTCGTTCTTTTTTTCGCTCTGTGGGTAGTTTCGGCACCGAACCTTGGGTAAACCTGCCGGCATGCAAGCGGGACGCTGGGACTTTGCTGACGGATTCCTGAACGTCTTCAGGTTCGCTGCGGGCCGGGTGCCAATGAGTCCAAACCGAAGCAACTGGCGTGACTGCGGTGGCTGCTGCTGGGGTAGAGAATGTGACCATGAAGAAGCTTCTGGAGCTCTTGGTCTGCCTCATTCACCCGGTCGCGGTGATCCTCATGTGGGTCAATCTGGCCGGCCGGAGCGATCTCACCGGTGTGGAGAAACTGGTGTGGGGGATCTTCGGCCTCATTCCCCTAGTGCCGTTCCTGTACGTGCTGGTCGGGGGCAACCTCTGGTAAGCGGGCCCCGGTAACGCCGGCCAGCGACCGCGTCAGGATGCGGGCCACGTCGCTCTGATAGAACGCTGCCATGCAGCAACCTGGACGCGTGGCCGTGGTGACTGGGGCGGCACGCGGGCTGGGCCGGGCGATCGCCGCGACGCTGGCCAGGGAGGGCTACGTCCTGGTGCTGGCCGATGTGGCAGATCCGGCCGATACCGCCGCCGACGTAAGAGCGCTAGGCGGTGAGGTGTGGCCGTCGCGGACCGACGTGTCCGCCGAGGCCGACGTCCTCGCGCTGGCTTCCGGCGTCCGGGAGCGGTTCGGGCGGGCCGATGTGCTGGTCAACAACGCGGGCGTTTCGCTGCTGGCACCAGCCGAGGAGACCACGGCCGAGGCCTGGCGGCGGGTGCTCGATATCAACCTGACAGGCGCGTTCCTGCTGTGCCGGGAGTTCGGCACGCAGATGCTCGCGGCCGGGTCCGGGTCGGTGGTCAACGTCGCCTCGATCGCCGGCCTGCGCGCCGTGGCGCACCGGGCCGCCTACAACGCCTCCAAACATGGCCTGGTCGGGCTCACGTCAACCCTCGCGGCCGAATGGGGCGGGCGCGGTGTGCGGGTCAACGCTGTCTGCCCGGGATGGATCAAGACCGAGATGGATGCCGAAGACCAGGCCAACGGCGGTTACACCGACGCCGACATCGTCAACCAGGTGCCGATGGCCCGGTTCGCTTCGCCGGCGGACGTAGCGGCCGCGGTGGCCTTCCTAGCCGATCCCGCGCGCAGCGCGTTCATCAACGGGGTGGCCCTGCCGGTCGACGGCGGCTGGACCGCCGATGCCAGCTGGACCTCCCTGCGGCTCCGGGCCCGAGAAGCGTGAGCCCGCACCCTGAAGCCCGCCAGGCTTAAGCCCGCGACACTGACGCAGGAGGACCCGCGATGACCACCGAACGAATCGACCCTCCTCTCGTCGGCAACGAGCGGATCATGCTGCGCACATTCCTCGACTACCACCGCGCGACGCTCGCGATGAAGTGCGACGGCCTGACGGATGAGGCGCTCCGGTGCCAGTCGATGCCACCATCGTCCCTGTCGCTGCTCGGCCTGGTCCGGCACATGGCCGAGGTGGAGCGCAACTGGTTCCGCCGGGTGATCAATGGCGAGGATATCCCGCTGGTGTGGTCGGAGACTGGTGTGGTCGGAGAAAGGCGACTTCCAGGTGGCCTACGACGCGAGCACGGCCACGTGGGCGGAGGCGTTCGGCGCGTGGCAGACGGAGACCGAACACTCTCGCCGCATCGAGGAAGCCGCGGGGTCACTCGACCTGGTCAGGCACAACGAACGCTGGGACGAAGATTTGTCGTTGCGGCTGGTGATGCTGCATCTGATCCATGAGTATGCCCGCCACAATGGGCATGCCGACCTGCTGCGCGAGGGAATCGACGGAAGCGTCGGCGTCTGACCCCGGCCGGCCAGCACCAGTTGGAGCAAGCACGTGAACGAGCACCAGCCCTCCGCGGAATCAAGGGTCATCCACGCCGGAACGCAGCGCCATCCTGGTGCGCCGGCGTCGCCGCCGCTGGTGCCGGCGAGCGTGTACGCCTCCTGGGGTGAGCCCGATCCGCCTCGCGCGTACGGGCGGAGCGGCAACCCGAGTTGGGAAGCGCTCGAACAGGCGCTCGGGATCATGGAAGATGCCGAAGCGGTCGTCTTCGCCTCGGGGCAGGCCGCGTCGATGGCGCTCATGCTCGCGCTGGCGGAGGGCCGCAGGCAGGTCCTGCTGCCCCACGACGGTTACTACAACACGCGGATGCTCGCCGATCAGCTGCGGCCGCACGGTGCCGTGCCGGTCCCGGTCGACCTGCTCGACCACGCGCAGGTGAAGCACCATCTCGCCGCGGGGCCGTCGGTGCTGTGGACGGAGACGCCGACCAATCCGCTGCTGCGGGTGGCGGACCTGGCTGGGCTGGCCCGGCTGGCTTCGGCGGCGGACGCACCGATGATCGTGGACAACACCGTCGCGACCGGCCTGCTGCAGAAGCCGCTCGACCTCGGCGCGCTGGCCTCGCTGTGCTCGCTGACCAAGGCGGCGTCCGGTCATTCCGACGTGCTGCTCGGGGCGGTGCTGACCCGTGACGCCGGGCTGCTGGGAGACCTGCGGAACTGGCGGGCGGTCGGCGGCGGAATCCCCGGGCCGTTCGAGAGCTGGCTGGCCCTGCGCGGCCTGAAAACTCTCGCGCTGCGCGTCACCCGCCAATCCGAGAGCGCGCTCGCGATCGCCCGGCACCTCGCCACTCATCCGCGGGTCCGCGCGGTCCACTACCCCGGCACGAACGAGGCAACGCTTGAAGTGGCCAGCAGGCAGATGCCCCGTGGGTTCGGCCCGTTGCTGTCGTTGGAGGTGAACGGCACCGCCGCCGAGACCGACGCCGTGGTGAAGGCCGCACAGATCATCCTGCCCGCGACCAGCTTCGGCGGGGTGGAGTCAGCGTGGGAGCGGCGCGCCCGGTGGTCTTCGGAGACGGCACCCGAATCACTGATCCGGCTGTCGGCAGGCATCGAGCCGGTCGATGACCTCCTGGCCGACATCGACCAGAGCCTCGCTGCTATATAGAGCCACGCTGCTATATGACGAGAAGCGTCCCACGCGGGGATGCTGGCGAGCTCGCTCTTGAATCAAGAGTCAAGCCTGCCTTGCCGGCCCTGCCATTCGGCCGGCGCCCGCTGGGCATATTCATTACCTGCCTGAGCGCTCTCCCACATCCTGGCCAGCCAGCAGACTAGCATTTGCCGGGCCTGGTCGTCTCCGAGGTCCGCCTTCAGGCGCAGCACCTCCGGTTGCTGGTGCTGGCCGGACCCCAGCTCGATGCAAGCAGTTCCCGGTGATCAGTCAGCAGCTCGCGCAGCTCGTCCAGCTGCCCATGATCGGCCAGCCACCCGGCGAGGTGACGCAGAGCGTGATAGTCCTCGTTGCTGCCCTGGCGCGGGCCGAACAGCTCCGAAGCGGGCAGGGGTGCTACTGCCCGACCGCGGCATATGTTTTCCGCAGCGAGTCAAACTGCGGTTCCTGCACTCTGCTGCAGGCTCCGTGGAGTATCGGGTGCGAGCCGCTCTCATCAAGGTAGAGATCCGGTATCAGTACGGTGTGCGAGCTTGCATCTCGCGAGCGTCATTCGCGAGGATGCCCGGGATCGCGGCTACCGAAATGACAGGATGAATCAGACTACGACGTCTCGCCGCACCCGGATTGTTACCCCTACGCTCGTCTCAGGTGAGCAAATTGAGATAGTCGAAGCCCTGCAAATCGGGAAAGTATCAGCGAAGCGGCGGGGAGCAATAATGGCGGCTGTCAGCATTGCCACAGCTGAAACGGTAATGGTGGCGCTTAAGCCGCGCGCCTACTACCTCGTTCTCACGAATCAACGGCTCATCCTGCTCGAGAATCTGCGGGGCAGGGTAGGCAGGATCGTGGCCGTCGCACCCCGGAACGCCATCAGTTCTGAGCCTATCCGCGCACGTCTGCTTACACTCTCGATGAACGTCACGATCGATGGCACCCCGCAGCGCTTCAGCCGGGGGCGTTTCCAGGGTGGTATGGCCAAGCGCGTAGCAATGGCCCTTACCGCGTAGGGGCTTGGCCCGGCAGTACCGTGATAGCAACGGTCAGCGAAGGCGGGTCACAGGTCTTGCCCGAGGCAGAGATTCACAAGCGCACGACGATGGGGAGCGGATTTTCGCGCCCGCGTGATGGGCCGTCGACCGTGCCGCGCATACGTTCTCGCCGATCTGGACGCCAACCGGAACCAGGACTCCTCATATCGAGTGAAATTCGGTGTGAGGTGGTGAGCTCGAAGAGCTTAAGACCGAGCCTCGACCGTCGCGTTTCCCGAGGTCACACGCTTGAGGGTTCAGCAGCTTTACATACTGTAATTACCTGGCATTTATTTTCACCGGTTCCGGGCGGCAGAGTCACAAGCGAACCCGGCAAGTGCGCGGGTCGGCAATGTTCAGCCTTTTTGGCGACCGTGCCTATGTCAGGAGTCCTGGGGCTACACGCCACCTCATTCGCTGACGCTTAAATTAAATTAAGTGCCGATGCAGTATTAAGCGCCAGTGACCGCGAGCGAGCCTGCCCTGGCACGGGCCCCAGCCCCTGGGGATTAAGGAGCGCGGGGTCTGGTGGCGCCCGGTGGGGGGAGGGTGGTCCGCGCGGGTCTTACGGCGGGCGGGGTTTGGTGGCGCCCGGTGGGGGGCTGTCGAGGGTGGGCCAGCCCTGGGGGTGGGTGAAGTGCAGGGTGCCGTTGGGGTTGCCGGTGACGGTCCAGCCGAGGGTGTGGATGAAGTAGTTGTGGTGCACGAAGCAGAACAGGGCGGTGTCCTGGAGGCTGGTGGTGCCGCCTTGGCTCCAGGGCTTGAGGTGATGGGCGGTGCACCAGGCGGCGGGCATGCCGCAGCCGGGTGCGCGGCAGCCTTGGTCGCGGGCTTCCAGGGCGCGGCGGATGGCGGGGGTTTCGGTGCGGTAGCGGCGTCCCACGTCGAGGGGGATGCCGTCGCTCCAGCGGATGATGCTGAGCTCGGCGTGGCAGGCCAGGGCGAGGACCTGCCGGGCGGTGAGCGTGGCCCCGAATCCGGTCCGGGCCGGGGGTGGCCCCAGCGGGACGGGCGTCCGGCAGTCCGTGGCGCCGGCCGTCCCGGCGCTGGCTGTCCCGGTGCCGGGCTTCGCGCAGCCGTCGTGCGTGGCGCCGGCTGTCCCGGTGCTGGCTGTCGCGCAGCCGTCGTGCGTGGCGCCGGTCGTCCCGGTGCTGGCTGTCGCGCAGCCGTCGTGCGTGGCGCCGGTCGTCCCGGTGCTGGCTGTCCCGGTGCCGGTCCTCGCGCAACCTGTGGCCGCGCAGCCTGTGGCCGCGTAGCAGCCGTGCGTGGCGCCGGTGGCGTTGGTCCCGGCCGCCCGGGCGAGGGTCTGCTCTTCGACCAGGACGCTGAGGTGCGGGGCGGCGCCGTGCCGGGTGCCGGCCGCACCGGAGTCCAGGGCGGCCTGGCAGGCGGCGGTCAGGCCGTCCATCCGCCGCTGGGCCGCGGTCCGGGTGTCCTCAGTGCCGCCCGGCGGGCCGAACGCATGCACGGCGGTCTTGATGATCTCCCAGGACAGGGTGTCCCCGCAGGCCCCGGAAATGGTGCCGGTGTCATCGAGGGTGAACCCGAACGACAGGTGCCGGCGCTCGAACCGCTTGCGCTCCCGCTCCTCAGCGGCATCGGGGTCGGCGCGGTAGAGGAGTTCCTGGCCCAGGCGGCGCAGCGCGCCCGGGTCCAGCCCGGGAATCCCCCACCGGCCCATGGAACCCACCGCACCCAGCAGCGCCTGCTCCCCGGACGGCGCTGACCCGCCCGGTGCCGCGTCCTGGCCCGGGGGTGCCTGCCCGCCCGGTGCCGCGTCCTGGCCCGGGGGTGCCGTCTGCCCGCCGGCAGGGGCTTCCCCGCCGGCGGGGGTTTCCCCGCCGGCGGGGGCTTCCCCGTCCGGTCCCGTGTGCTGTCCGGCGCGATGGGCGAGATCGGGCCGCTGGTTACGGGCCGCGGCCAGCAGCAGCTCCGCCGCCGCCAGCGCCGCCGCATCATCCTCGATCTGCCCGGCGGCGCGGCAGATGACATGCGCGGCGTCGAAGGAGATCTCCCCGGCCATTAAGGCCTTCCCGGCCGCCGGCAGCCGCCGCAGCGCCCGCCCCGCCGCCACCAGCTCCCCCGCCCGTCCCGGTGACCGGCCGCAGCCATGCCGCAGGAACCCCGCCACCGACGAATACCCCGCCTCGGCCACCCCGCCGCACGCATCCAGCACCCCCGCCAGCCGGGCCAGCTCCCCGGTCACCTGGTCGGCGAAAGCAGCCAGGTCGCGGACCTGGCCCAGCAGCCCGACCGCCTCGACACCACCGGGCCGGCCCGCGTCCGCGGGCGAGGGGCCGAGGGCGGCCAGCTCGGCCAGCACCCGGCCCCGCGCTGTCACACCAGGGGAACACATATCCGAATAATCCCACGAGGGTCTGACAACATTGGAGCTACCAGCGAGCGCACCCGGGAGAAACATCCGGTCTGCGCAGGACTAGGTTGGCGGCATGACAGAGATGATGCATGCGGTGGGCTACCGCAAACCGGCACCCATCTCCAATCCGGCCAGCCTGGAAGACGCCGAAGTACCGGTCCCGGAGCCAGGCCCGCGTGACCTGCTCGTCCAGGTGAAAGCCGTCTCGGTCAATCCCGTCGACGTCAAGCTCCGGGCGTCGGCCGACCCCGGCGGCCAGCTGAAGATACTCGGTTACGACGCGGCGGGCGTGGTGACCGCGGCTGGCGACAGAGTCACCTTGTTCGCACCCGGCGATGAAGTGCACTACGCCGGCTCCATCGCCCGGCCGGGCGCCGACGCGCAGTTCCACGTGGTTGACGAGCGGATCGTGGGACACAAGCCGCGCACGCTGTCGTTCCCGGAAGCCGCCGCCCTGCCGCTGACGACGATCGTGGCGTGGGAAACGCTGTTCGACCGCTTCCGGCTGAGCCCGGAGACCGCGGGCACGCTGCTGGCCCTGGGCGCCGCGGGCGGTGCCGGGTCAAGGTCACCCAGCTGGCCCGGGCCCTGAGCAGGGTGACGGTGATCGGCACCGCCGCCACGCCGGAGTCACGCCAGTGGGCGCTCGACCACGGGGCCCACCAGGTGGTGGACCACCACGACCTGGTGGCCCAGGTGCGCTCGGTCGAGCCGGACGGCGTGAATTACGTCTTTTCTTCGCATACGGGCGGCAACGTCGGCAACTTCGCCGAGATCATCCAGCCATTCGGGGCGATCACCGCGATCGACGAACCTGAGGGGCTGGACCTGCTTCCGCTGAAGGACAAAAGCATCACCTTTCACTGGGAGTACATGTTCACCCGGCCGCTATTCGAGCCCCCGGGCATGATCGGCCAGCATGAGCTGCTGGATCGGGTCGCTGAGCTCGCGGACGAAGGGACGATACGCAGCACGCTCACCACCGAGCTGAACCCGTTCAACGCCGAGACGATGCGGCGCGCGCACGAGATGGTGGAGAGCGGCCATATGACCGGCAAGATCGTCGTGTCCGGCTTCTGATCCCCGGAACCGAACCGGCTTCTCATCCCGCCGGGGTAGCTGAGTCCGGCGGGGGTACGGGAGGGCTCCATGAAAGCGATCGTTTTCGAGGGCACGCGGGACGTCGCCCTCAATACGGTGGACGATGCCGTCCTCGAAGATCCCGAGGACGTGGTCATCGAGGTCACCTCGAGCGCGATCTGCGGCACCGACCTGCACATGTACGACGGGCGGACAGGTGCCGAGCCGGGGCTGGTGCTCGGGCACGAGCCGCTCGGGGTAGTCAGCGCGGCCGGCGAAGACGTGCGCCTGGTCAGGACGGGGCAGCGGGTGGTCATCCCCACGCACCTGTACTGCGGGGTCTGCTTCAACTGCGCTCGCGGTTACTCGGCGGCCTGCCTGCGGGTCCGGCCAGGTGGGTTCGGCGCGGCCTACGGGTACGCCGGCATGGGGAGCTACCGGGGTGCACAGGCCGACCTGCTGCGGGTCCCGTTCGCCAACGCCAACTGCATCCCGGTGCCCGGGGAGCCCGGTGACGATCAGGAAGACGACTTCGTCATGCTCGCCGACGCCTTCGTCACCGGCTGGCACGCCACGAAACTCGCCCGGGTCGAGCCGGCCGGCACCGTCGCGATCTTCGGCGCCGGGGCCATCGGCCTGCTGGCCGCGCACTCCGCGCTGCTGAAAGGCGCGTCGGAGGTCTACGTCGTCGATCACATCCCCGCGCGGCTGGACAGAGCCGGGGAGATCGGCGCGACCCCGGTCGACTTCAGCGCCGGGGACCCGGTCGAGCAGATCCGCGACCTGCGGCGCGCTCGGGGGCTGCCGCTGGGCGAGGAAGAGATGAGCGGCGTGCAGTCCGCCATCGACGCGGTGGGTTTCCAGGCCCGGGACCGCGCCGACCCCAGCCGGGAAAACCCGCTGCAGGTCGTCAGCGACGTAGCCCGTATCGTGAACCCGACCGGTCACGTGGGCATCGCCGGGGTGTACGCCGAAAAGGATCTGCACCCGGCGCCGGGCGGATATCCCGACGGGCGGCTCACCGTGCCCTGGGCGACGTTCTTCAGCAAAGGCGTCACCGTCGGCCTCGGCCGGACCAACGACCGGCAGTACACCGCACGGCTGCGCGACCTGGTGGTTTCGGGCCGGGCGCGGCCGGGATTCGTGGTCAGCAACCATGGTTCGCTGGCCGAGGCGCCGGGCTTCTACGACGCCTTCGACCGGCGGGCGGACGGCATCGTCAAGGTCGTGCTCAACCCCTGACCAGGCCGGGTAACGTTCCGCTCATCCGCCCCGGCGCGGCAGGGCCTGGATGGCCACGGCGGCGGCCAGCGGCAGCACGGTCAACCAGGCCAGCGCGGCGCCGAAGGCGTGCCCGAACCCGCCCGCCAGGGCGCCGAAGAACACGACCCCGATGACCGCGACCCCGATTGAGTTGCCGAGCTGGACGGTCATGGACTGCAGCCCGGACACGGTGCCCACGTGCTGCGGCGCCACCTGGGCGAGGACGATCCCGGTGAGCGGCGCGGTGAGCATGCCCATGCCGATCCCGGTGACCAGCAGCGGCCCGGTGAGCCAGAGCACGCCGCGGGTGCCCGCGCCGGTGACCACGAGGCCCAGCGCGGCGTAGCCGGCCGCCATGACCAGCCCGCCCAGCGCCGGCCACTGCCGGCCCAGCCGGGCGGTGAGCCGGGCCGGGACCAGGGAGGCGGCCAGGTAACCCGCGCCCGCGGCAGTGAACATCGCCCCGGAGCCGAGCGCCGACATGCCCCGGCCTTCCTGCAGGTAGAGGGCCAGGACAATAAGGAACGAATGCTCTTGTTGTTGTTGCCGTTCATGATTCCTCCCCCCCGAGAAATTGGTGCTGTCTACACCCGTTCACCCCCGGGATGTCTTTCGGGGCGCGATAGCCAGCGGTCAGCCGGGGAACTGGACAGAGGCATCGTTGCCACCTGTAGCAGTGACGACACCATCCGATTCGGTGTAGGTCACGCTGTAGGACTCTCCGGTCACGGGGCTGTAGACGGTCTCCACGTCCGAGCCGACGTCATAAGCCGCTCCGTTGTAATCGGCCGCGACATTCTGCGCGAACGCGCAGCTCGTGTTCGGGCCCGCGTACACACCGCCACCGCAATTGGCCCCCGAATACACAGGCGCGGCAGGTGCTCGTGCGGCGGGTGCCTTCACGTACACGGTCTTGACCGGGGCCGGTGCTGGCGTAGTAGGTGCTGGCGTGGTCGGTGCGGGAGTGGTGGGCTTCGGAGCAGCAGCCGGTGCGGTCACCGTGTGGGTGACGACTGGTGCTGCGGCAGGGGCCTTGGCAGAGCCGCACGCGGTGAGACCGAGACCTGCGGCCAATGCGATAACCGGAATTGCGACTACCTTATTGAGTTTCATTGTCCTGCCTGGCCTTCCCCAACGATTCTGTCTGAATCGCTCTCCGCAATTCCCCGAAGGGCATCACGGTCAGCGATCAGCTCACGTTGTATATAGCCGGGTCAGTGCCTCGGCCAGATCGGCGTTCATGATGTCTCCTCCTCCTCCTTCCCTTTGAGTGGGGCTTGCACTGCCGCTTGCAGGGCGTCCGGTGATGCGCCGACCCTCGCGTACCCGAGGAACAGCAGCACACTGACCACGCTCACCAGCACGAAGAAGAACCCAGGCGGGCTGACCACCCAGTCGTTGAACCCATGCAGTACCGAGGTAATGGCTATGCCGGTGCACCCGAGTGCGATTGCTGCCTGCTTGGTCATTCCCTTCCTGTACTCCTGGACCGCGAGCCCGATGAAGTACCCGGCGATACCGGCCCAGCAGGCGTGGCTGATTGGGTCGGTGAGGAAGCGCCATGTACCGAGGTCCAGGACGAACTGCTGCACCTGGGTTCCGGTAATCGTGCCGGTACCGGCCGTGCCGAGCTGGGTAAAGTAGTGCACCGCCTCGCTGGCACCGAACACGGCCCCGCTGACCGCGCCGAGGAACAGGTAATCCCGTGGCTTCAGGGCCAGCCAGGATGCCTTTGCCTTCCCGGACAATACGACGGCGGCAATCACGAGCAGCGGAACCATCTTGGACAGCTCTTCCGGAACGCCGACCTCGAAGACGCTGGCGAAAATGTTGCTCGTGCTGGCGCCCGATGCACTCTCCAGGGCGATTGCCAGTGGCGCCTCAACGATCAGGCCGAGGACCACCACCACCGCCAGCGGTCCCGCCGTAATGTTCTGCGGCCGGACGATGACAAACAGCAGCAGCAGCCATGCGACCGCGAAGAACCCGGCGAACACCCAGGCCCCGGCAGTGGGGCTGGTGATTACCATCCCGATGGCGGGCACCGCGACCAGGACCACCAGCAGGGCTGCCATCCAGCTCCGCAGATTCTTGTCCTGCATCCAGGCCCGTACCGGCACGAGGGCGTTGAACAAGTCCTTTCCCTTGTGTGCCTTTTCATTTCCCTGTGTCTCTGTAGTAGTAGACATGCCCCCCCTCTTATTGATGATGCTGTCTGCACCGTTCCCCACCAGCCTCCTAAGAGGCCCGATAGTCAGCGGTCAGGATGAACGAGCCCAGGACACGCTGAACTTCTGGCCAACATCGGAAGTGCCGGACACGTTGTCCTTGTGCAGTCCGCTATTGTCCAGCATTGCGATGGTGGTAAGCGAGTAGTCGCCCATCACGCGCCCATTGACGTGATCCTCACTGAAGTAGACGTTGTGGAAGTCAGCCAGTGGCAGGATGCCGCTAGTAGAGGATGGAGCTTCCGCGATAACCTCAGCCGACGAGTCAGCCAGGCCGCTCTTAGTGACTTTCACCGTGTGCGACCATTTGCGGGTGGAATCGGAGATCACCAGCGTGTAGTACTTCCCGCTGTTGACGGACACTGACGCGGTGAAGTGGTCTCCCGGGTACACGGGGTTGGAGAAAGCGACCATGCCCGCCGGGTACATCTCGTACCACGCATAGTAGAAGGGCGCAGAGCCGTAGCAGCCGGAAATGGTCCCGTCCTGCTCGACCGTGCTGTCTTTCAGCCCATCCAGGCCGACCCAGAATGCGCTGTACTGAAGCTGGGCGGTCGGGCAGCTTACGCTTGGTACCGTCCAGGCTGACGAGACGCTGGTTTCCTTACCAGTCGCCGCGTACCCCGACCAGTTAAGGCTGTACTGCGTCCCGGCAGTAACGAGACCAGCGGCCCCACCATGAGTAGTCGGGATCATTGGCGCCCCCGGAGCCGAAATCATTGTGTCTGGCTTCGTAGAGTTGGGCGTGGGGTGCGTAGTGGAATGCGTGTGATGGACAGCCGGATGGCTGCCGCATCCGGCCAGGCTGATACCTGCTGCCAGTGCGATGGCCGGGATTGCGATTACCTTGCTGAGTTTCATTATCTTGCCTTCCCCCAGGCAGAAAAGCCTCATTTCACTCTCTGTTAAAAAATGCTACGCAGCGTACATACTGGTACCTAGAGGAGGAATGACTACGAAGTCAGAGGTATACGTCACCTAACGTGACAGTCATTGGACGCTCGGCAACCGATCGCCTCCTGAGGGCCGGGTGGCCCGGGAGAATCTGCGGCTCCCCGATCCCGGTGTGTTGTAGGGATACATGTCGGCTGAGCCGCCTGCGTGACCGTGGCTGGCCCGCCGCCGCCTGGCTCTGTGAGAACTTTTGTGGACCTTCCGGCCCCGCGCCTGGCTGGAGTTCAGCGAGGGTGGTGAACCCTTTCGGCGGTCCATCCGTCACCCGGAGTAGGCGGTCTGTGCGGGAGGGCCGGAGATGACAGGACCTGAACTGGTTGTGGTGCCAGCTCATCCCCGGCGGGCCGGAGACGCCTTCCGGGTCGAGTTCGAGGTGCGCGCGCAGGGCGATGGCCGCGCGGTGCTGCCGGTGTTTTCCAGCGTGGCCGCCTTGGTGCGGGCGCTGGGCCGCTGTCAGCCGTGGGTATGCATGCCGGTGCGGGTGCCCGGGAGGCGGCGGACCGGGCAGGCCTGACCCAGGTCATTGTCGATCCTGGGGCCAGCTCGTCCGGCCAGCGGTGGACGACGGCCAGCCTGCGGGCTTTCGGCGGCGAACGGGTCCGGCATGAGTGACGGTTTCCAGGTCACCATGACCGGCCTGCAGCAGGCGGCCCGGGTCTTCCGGGCCGAAGCGGGAACGTTCGCGGCGATCATGCCGTCCGGTGGCCCGGCCAGCGTGGACGGCGGCAGCGCCGAGATCAACGACGCGCTCAGCCTCGTCCTGGCGGCTTTTGGTGGGCTGCACAGCCAGCTGGCTGCTGTGATAGGGGGCATGCGGGCAAGCTGGAGGCCGCCTACGGCACCTACCAGGACGCCGAGGACGCCAACGTCACAATGAGCGAGGCCATCACGACGGTCCCCGGGCCGGGCTGACCGAAGGGAGGGCCGATGGGCGCCGCCGCGAACCCGCCGGTCTCGCTGGCCTCGTTCGCGTTCGACTGGGTGGGCGGGGACATCCACGGCCTGCAGCGGCCTGTCGTCGTCTTCGATCTGGACAGTGAAGCTTGGGCGGGACGTCGGCACCCCATAAGGCGTGCGCGGCGCTGGGCGACCGGCAGGAGCCTGCAGGGAGGACAACTATCTACGCACGAGCTTGGCCGGGAAAGTGCCATCAGGCGGGCCGGAGATAATTATCAAGTTCCTTGAACAGGTACGGGGGCACCTCAAACCGACTCTTCATAAGACGAAGTTCCTGACGGGCATCAAGCCGCGAGCCCACATCTACAGTCATGAACTTGCGCCTCATGTTATCGATATAGTCAGGGTAGGTGTAGAGCTTGAAAATTGCCGAAATTGCCGTACCTACGTGAGCGAACTGTTCGGCGAAGGCACGTGCTTCCAGTACTCCCTGCGGCTGGTCATGCCCTGATCGGTAACGGTATACGTGGACGGCTATTCCCACCTGCCTGCTGGCGCTCGATACTGACGCCTGCCTTCCACGACGCCTTCATGAACATCGCGCTGTTGACGATATGGTGGACACCCTCGGTTTCCTTGAGGCAGTTGGCGAAGGTCGTCGCAAGTTTGGGGTTCACCGCAAGGCAGGCGGCTGGCGGCTCGGGCTGTTGGTGGCCCGGAGCTGCGAGTCGGGTGAAGGGACTGGCGATAACCAGTTCAAGGTCGGGGTCAGGAACCCCGACCATGACAAGATCAGCTTCGCCGCCTTCGCCCCGCTCAGCGAGGTACAGCCGGGGTCCACCCACTCCCATGCACTTGAAAAAATGCTTGGGGACCGGCGGGCACTGGCGGGAGCGGCCTGATCACCTCTTGCCTCGCTGCCGCCCTTCGGGGACGATTACTGCGTGACCGGTCACGCGGCGGCCCTGATAGCCATCGGCTTAACCCTCGCCTTCATCGGCGGGGTGCTCGGCACCAAGTTAATGAGCTCGTACCGGGCCATGTACGGGGCGCAGCTTGCGGTGAAGCTGACGACGGCTGCGATGCGGGCAGCACGGCTCCGGTGGGCGATGTGGGCCGTGATTATCTTCGCTATCGGATGGCTCTGGGTGCATGGGAACCTCTGACGTCGCGCTTGCCTTCACGCAATACGCGAGCCGCAGGCAGGCTACGGGCCTTAGTCCATTAACTTGTTCGTCGGCACTCTTTTCTGATCGAACGTCCGCCCTGTCTGCCGCAGGGCGATGGCGGCACGGGGGGCCCAGCATGCCCCGCACGATCCTGTAACCAGCACGTCCACAGCTCATGATCATTGAACGACCGCTGCAACGCAGTACCGGCGTCGGCACCCAGCATGTTGTGTACCAAGATCGCGAAGTTGGACTGGAACGCCCGGCCGTGGCTGGCCGGGTCACCCCGGCTCACCATGTGCGCGAGCTGGTGCAAGCACATCCACTCGCACTCGCTCGTCCAGCGTCGGTGGCTTTCCTTCCTGAGCACCACAACGGTGTTCGGCAGCCCGCTGGACATCACCGTCGCCGAGCTGGCGATCGAGTCGTTCTACCCACTGGACAGGCACACCGCAGTGGCCATGCGCGCCCTCGCCCCGGCAGGCCGGTAAGCCGGAAAGCCGGAAAGCGCGGACGGCTCCCGGTACGCCCGTGAGCGTCGGTCACGAGATGTTTCGGCCATGTCGCGGAGCTGCGTAGGGTTGACGGGATGCGACATCTCGGCGAGCACCGGCGCCTCCCGGCCGGAGCACTCTGACCATGCGCAAATTGCGCCGCCGTACCCGGCGGGCTCTGGCCTACCTGGGGGCCGGTATCCTGGTCGCCGCCGCGGCGATCGCGCTGGCCCTGGTGGTCACGCCGATGCAGGACGTCACGGTCGCGGGCGAGGAGATCGGCGTCGGTGCCGCCGCCCCCTCACTCAGTTTCTCCGGGCCCGGCGAGGTGAATCTGTTCGGGCAGCGGCTGCCGACGATCCTGCAGTTCGCCGGGCCGGTCCGGCCCAGCCTCACCCTTACGCACATCACTCTGGACGAGCAGCTGGCTTCGATGTTCCGCCCGGGGCAGCAGGGCCTGGTCCCCGGGCGGGCGGCTATCGGCCACGCCCTGGCCTCGGCCTGGACCACATACTTCGAGTGGGAGATCGGCATCACCGGCGCGGTTGCGCTGCTGCTCACGGGGGCGCTGTGCGGCTGGGCGCGGTTTTCGCTGCGCCGGACCCTGGCCGCGCTGGTGGCGGCGCTGGCCCTGGCCGAGGCGGCCAACGCCGGCGGCATCATGGTCACCGCGTACACTGCCCCGGCGCGGCTGGCCCAGGTCGACTCGCTGACCGGGCTGGTCGGGCAGGCCCGGCTGCCTACGGTGCAGAGCGCCAGCGGACCGGCGCAGACCAAGGTCCAGGCGGTCGTGCTGGGCGACTCCACCGCGGCCGGCCTCGGCAACCCGCTGGTCGCGCCCCCCAGCAAGCTGGACCGGGCCTGCCGGCGCAGCGCGGACGCCTACGCCGCCGACCTCGCGGCCGTCAACAACTGGAACGTGCTCAACCTGGCCTGCAGCGGCGCCACCATCCAGAACGGCCTGCTCGGGCCGCAGCAGGCCGGCGACGGCGTCACCGCCCCTGCCCAGCTGGCCCAGGCCCGGAAGGCCACCCATGCGCAGCTCGTCATCGTCAGCATCGGCGCCAACGACGTGGGCTGGTCGGGTCTGGTGGGGCTCTGCGCCGCGGCGAAGTCCTGCGCCGACAGTGCCTCGACGGCCTACTTCCAGCAGCACCTGGCCACGTTCGCCTCGCAGTACTACCAGCTGCTGGAGCAGCTGGCCGCGCTGCCGTCCCACCCCCGGGTGCTGATCAACCTGTACTACGACCCGTTCGACCTGCGGCAGCAGTGCCTCACCAGCGAAGGCCTCGACGCGGCGAAGGAGCAGGCGCTCAGCGGGCTGCTCACGGCGCTGAACCGGGTCCTGTCCAACGGCGCGACCGCCGCGGCCGATATCCCGGTCCAGCCGGACTTCACCGGGCACGCCCTGTGCGACGCCGGGTCCTACGTCCAGGGTGTCAACGATCCCGCGCCGTTCCACCCGACGGGCGCCGGGGAGCTGGCCATCGCCCTGGCCGACGAGCAGGCGCTCCAGCAGGCCGAAACCAATCCCGGAGGCACTCCGTCGGGCTCGGCGGCTCCGCTGGGCTCGATCGGCCCGTCGGCGCTGCTGCCCACCGCTGCGCGCGGGACCCCGTCCGGCCGTTCGACGCGGCGCGCAGCGGCCAGCCCCAAGCGCCCCGGGGCGGCGCCGAGCCCGTCCCGGTGAGCCCTGGCGCCAGCTCAATGGAGGACGCGAGCCGATCCGGGTGAGCCTCTGGGCCGGGTGGGTTGATCTGTGGCGCCTGTGGCAAGCTTGGCTCGTACCGGAGGAAGGAATCAGGACCGCGATGACAGCACCGCAGCAGCCGTCGCCTGAGCCGCAGCCGATCGTCACCCCGCTGAGGACCGCGGCGATCTTCCTCGTGCTCACCATCAATCCGGGTGGGGAAGCGGCCGCTCGCGACCTGCTCACCGACGTGGCCGCGCTGCAGAGGTCGGTCGGTTTCCGGCTGCCGGAGGCGGACCTGTCCAATGTGGTGGGGATCGGGTCCTCGGCCTGGGGGCGCCTGTTCAGCGGCCCGCGTCCAGCCGGGCTACACCCGTTCCGGGAACTGCAGGGCGCGAAGCACCACGCCGTCGCCACCCCCGGTGACCTGCTCTTCCACCTGCGTGCCAACCAGATGGACCTCTGCTTCGAATTCGCCACCCAGGTCATGAACCGGCTGGCCGGGACCGTGACGGTCCAGGATGAGGTGCACGGCTTCCGGTACTTCGACGAGCGTGACCTAATGGGCTTCGTGGACGGCACCGAAAGCCCCGGTGGCCGGGCCGGGGAAGCGGCGGCGCTGGTCGGCCCGGAAGACCCGGACTTCACCGGCGGCAGTTACGTCATCGTGCAGAAGTACCTGCACGACATGGACGCCTGGAACACGCTGACCACCGAAGAGCAGGAGCGGGTGATCGGCCGGACCAAGCTGCCCGACATCGAGATCCCCGATGAGCTCAAGGCCCCCAACTCGCACGTCGCGCTGAACACCATCGTGGAACCGGACGGCGCCGAACGGCAGATCGTGCGGGCCAACATGCCGTTCGGCTCGCCCGGGAGCCGGGAGTTCGGCACGTACTACATCGGGTACGCCGCCGATGTCAGCGTGACCGAGCGGATGCTGGACAACATGTTCATCGGGGACCCGCCCGGCAACTACGACCGGATCCTGGACTTCTCCACGGCGGTGACCGGGACCCTGTTCTTCGCCCCGTCGGCCGACTTTCTCGACGACCTGCCCGACCCGCCGCCGGCTTCAAGCGCGTCCGCCGCGGCCGAGGTCGCGGACGGCGAGACTGAGCTGGCCGGGCCCACCCGGCCAGGCATCCCGCCTTCATCCAGCGGATCACTCGGAATCGGCAGCCTGAAAGGGAGCACTCCGCAATGAACAACCTTTACCGCGAGCTTGCGCCAGTAACCGATTCCGCGTGGGCCAGCATCGAGGAGGAGGCCCGGCGCACGTTCGGCACGTACGTGGCCGGGCGGCGGATCGCCGACGTCGAAGGGCCGGCCGGAACCACCAAAGCCGCGGTCAATACCGGGCACCTGGGCGAGGTCGACGCTCCCGCGGACGGCGTCATCGCGCACATCCGCCAGGCGCAGCCGCTGGTCCGGCTGCGGGTGCCGTTCACGCTCGACCGGACGGACATCGACGACGTCGAGCGCGGCGCGCAGGACTCGGACTGGCAGCCGCTGAAGGATGCGGCCAAGAAGATCGCCTACGCCGAGGACCGGGCGATCTTCGAGGGCTACCCGGCGGCCGGTATCCAGGGCATCCGGGCCGCGACAAGCAACGCGGCACTGTCGCTCCCCGCCGACCCGCACGACTACCCGGACGTCGTCATCGACGCCCTGACGGCGCTCCGGCTGGCCGGCGTCAACGGCCCGTACTCGCTCGCGCTGAGCACGAAGGCCTACGACGCGATCAGCGTGACCTCCGACCACGGGTACCCCATCCGGCGGCAGATCGAGCAGCTATTCGACGGGGACATCCTGTGGGCGCCGGCCATCGACGGGGCCTTCCTGCTGTCCGCGCGCGGCGGCGACTACACGCTTAGCCTCGGCCAGGACCTGGCGATCGGCTACCTGTCCCATGACGCGGCCAGCGTGCAGCTGTACTTCCAGGAGTCGCTGACCTTCCTCGTCTACACGACCGAAGCCATCGTCGCGATCAACCCGCAGCCGTAACCGGCCGCCGGCCAGGCCAGGCCCCGGGCCGCCAGCGGCCCAGGCGCGCCCGGCTCGGCCGATGGCGGTGAAGCGGACGTCCCGGACGCCGGCCTCCGGGGCGGCGAAGGCCAGCACCCGCCCGGCCTCGGCGGTGACGTCGTCCCGGTCGCGGGCCGGGACACGGTCGCCGAACAGCTCCACGGTCAGCGTCGCGGTGTCGCGGGACCGGCTGATCCGCCACATGCCACCGACGAAACCGTCCAGCAGGACCGTCCCGGGAAAGACGTTCAGCAGCCTGAACAGGCGCTTGCGATCGTCCTCGCTCATGATCCGGGTGCGGTCGTCGTGGGACAGGATGAGGTTGTCGAACTCGGGCACCAGCCGGGCCGGCGCCGGGGTGCCCGGGTCCGGTCGCGGCGCACCGGGCAGGTCGAACAGCTCCCGGCCCTCGGGGTCACGGAACGTGCGCAGCCGGGGCCGCATCGGCTCGATGACCTCCGCCAGCCGGGTCAGCCCGGACCAGGCCTGCACGTCACGCACCGTGGCCGGGCCGAAGGTGGCCAGGTAGCGCTCGACCAGCACGGCCAGCGAGGCGTCCCGGCTGAGCGGACGCCCGAGCCACGCTTCGGCCGGGGTATGCCGGGCCTGCCCGGCCCGCCCCCACACGGCGCGGGGCGGCACCTGAACCAGCGGCACCAGCGCCCGGACCGCCTGGGCCAGGGCAGGCGGCGGATGATCCGGCCAGGTCCCCGCCAGCAGGCTGCCCAGCTCGGCGAACGTCCGCGGCTCCTGCTCGGCCAGCACCCGGCCGGCCTCGGCGACCGCCGGCACGTCCGCCCCGGCCAGCTGGCGGCCGAAGGTATGCGACAGGGCCCGGTCGAGCACCGGCTGCAGCAGCGGGCGCAGCAGCAGGCAGTCCCGGGCCGAGACCAGGTGGATAGTCCCGCGCATCAGCGCGATCCGCACCACGTCCCGGCCCAGCAGCAGCCCGGCCAGATCCGCCGCGCGGAACCCGTCGAGCCGGGCCAGCAGGCCGTAGTAGGGCGGGAACGGCGCCTGGGCCTGCATCCCGACCAGGTGCTCCACCATCGCGATCACCCGGCCGGCGCCATCGGGTCCGTCCGCGCCGTCCGGGGGCCGGCTCAGCAACTGCTGCCGCGCCAGCAGGGCACGGTTGAGCGCGTGGCGGCTCAGCACCTCGGGTCCCATCGGCCTCCTTGCCATCTGGTTCCATCATTGCCGGTGGTACTGACGTTAGAAGAGACTGAGGCGACTTACGTCGTGGAAGGGAGCCGTCGTTGCGGTTCGTGTTCACTCCGCCCGCCGAGGAAGCGGCCGGCCTGCTGTCCCTGCCCTGGGACGAGCCGCTGGAGAGCTGGCAGGACGACCGGCTGGTCGAGATCCGGCAGCGCGGGATATCCCGGCACGTGGTCCGCTTCGTCGTCGACGACGGCGTGCTCTACGCGCTCAAGGAGCTCGGGGAACGGTTCGCCCGGCGCGAGTACCGCCTGCTGCGCACGCTGGCCGAGCTGAGCATCCCCGCGGTCGAGGTGGTCGGCGTCGCGGTCGACCGCGCCCCCGGGGCCGACGCGATCCTGGTCACGAAGTTCCTGACCTACGCGACCACCTACCGGGCGATCTTCTCCCGGCCGCGCGGCGGCCAGCCCACCGACCGGCTGCTGGACGCTATGGTCGAACTGCTGGTCCGGCTGCACCTGTCCGGCTTCTTCTGGGGCGACTGCTCGCTGTCCAACACGCTGTTCCGTTACGACGCCGGCACCCTGGAGGCCTACCTGGTCGACGCGGAGACCAGCGAGCAGCATCCGGCCCTGTCTGCCGGGCAGCGGGACTGGGACCTCGAGCTGGCCGTCGAACGGGTCTACGGGGAGCTGCTCGACCTGCAGGCCGGGGAGCTGCTGCCGGACGATATCGACCCGCTGGATATCGCCGAGCAGCTGCAGGGCCGGTACCAGGCGCTATGGGAGGAGCTCACCCGCGTGGAGATCCTGCGTCCGGACGAGCAGCGGTACCGGATCGCCGCGCGGCTGCGCCGGCTCAACCAGCTGGGCTTCGACGCCGAGGAGGTGGAGCTGGTCAGCACGCCAGCCGGCAACCGGCTGCGGGTAAAGACCCGCGTCGCCGAGACCGGGCTGCACAGCCGGCAGCTGTTCCTGCGCACCGGCATGGACGCGGGCGAGAACCAGGCCCGCCGGCTGCTGAACGACATCGCCTCCTTCCGGGCCTACCTGGAGCAGAAGGCAGGCCGCCCGGTGTCGGAATTCGTGGCCGCGAACCGGTGGCGGGAGGAGGTCTACGAGCCGGTTGTGGGGGCGATCCCGGGTGACCTGCGCGGACGGCTGGCGCCCACCGAGATCTTCCACGAGATCCTCGAGCACCGCTGGTACATGTCGGAGGCAGCCGGCCGGGATGTCGGGACCACGGCCGCGGCCCGCTCCTACTTCAAGCGCATCCTGCCCGAGGCGCCCGAGCCGATGGAGACCACCACCATTGCCGCGGCCCCGAACGGGGCGGCCGCTCAGCCGCTGGAGGCCGAGATCAGCTCGGAGTAGAGCGCCGCGGTCTGCTCGGCCACCGCCCGCCAGCCGAACTCGGCGACGCACCGCTCCCGGCCCGCCCGGCCCATCGCGTCGGCGAGGGCGGTGTCACGGACCAGGGTGTTCAGCGCGTCGGCCAGCGCTTCCGGATCACCGGGCGGCACCAGCAGCCCGGTCGAGCCGTCCGCGACAACCTCCGGAATGCCGCCGACGCGCGAGCCAACCACGGCGGTCCCGCACGCCATCGCCTCCAGGTTGACGATTCCCAGCGGCTCGTACAGCGACGGGCAGGCGAACACGGTGGCGTGCGTCAGCAGCTGGATGACGTCGTGCTTGGGCAGCATCTCCGGGATCCATACCACCCCCGACCGGCTCGCGCGCAGCCCGTCGACCAGTCCGGTGACCTCCTCGAGCAGCTCCGGGGTGTCCGCCTGCCCGGCGCACAGCACCAGCTGCGCCGCCGGGTCCAAGAACGCCGCCGCACGCAGCAGCACCGGTACGCCCTTCTGCCGGGTGATCCGGCCGACGAAGATCACATACGGCCGGGACGGATCGATGCCGTGCCGTTCCACCACGTCGACCGCCGGGTCCGGGGCATACTCGTCCGTATCGATGCCGTTGCGGATCACCCGGACCCGGGCGGGATCGATATCCGGGTACGCGGTGAGAATGTCCGCGCGCATGCCGCCAGAGACGGCGATGACTGCGGCCGCGGGGGTAGCGGACACTCGCTCACACCAGGACGACAGCGCGTACCCGCCGCCCAGCTGCTCGGCCTTCCACGGGCGGAGCGGCTCCAGCGAGTGCATAGTCACTACATGCGGGATGCCGTACAGCAACGACGCCAGGTGGCCGCCCAGGTTGGCGTACCAGGTGTGCGAGTGCACCAGGTCGGAGCCGGCCACGCCCGCGGTCATGGACACATCGGTGGAGATCGTCTGCAGGGCCTGGTTGGTGCCAGCCAGCAGCTCCCACGGCCGGTGGGCAACGGCGTCCGGGCGGTCCTTGCCCTGGCAGTGCACAGTGAGGTCGACGAGCTTGGACAGCTCACGGGCCAGGTACTCCACGTGCACGCCCGCGCCGCCGTAGATCTCGGGCGGATACTCCCGGGTGAGCAGGGCCACCCGGAGGCGTTCTCCCGGCGGCTCCCCCGCCGGGCCGGGCCCGGTCACAAGGTCACCGCCTGGCCCTTGCCGACCACCGTCACGCCACCGGGTGAGACCACGAACCCGCGGGCCCGGTCGTGCTCCTTGTCCACGCCCACCATCACGCCCTCGGGTACTTCGACGTTCTTGTCGATGATCGCGTTCCGGACCACCGCGTGCCGGCCGATCCTGGTGTTGTGCAGGATGACCGAGCGCTCCACCGAGGCCCAGCTGTTGATCCGCACGCCGGGCGAGAGCACGGATTCCCGGGCCAGGCCGCCGGAGATGATCACGCCGTTGCTGACCAGGCTGTTGACGGCCCGGCCTACCCGGTCGCCGGTTTCGTGCACGAACTTTGCCGGGGGCACCGAGGGCACGTTGGTCAGGATCGGCCAGCGGTTGTTGTAGAGGTTGAACAACGGCTGGACCGCGCACAGGTCCATGTGCGCGTCGAAGTAGGAGTCCAGGGTGCCGACGTCGCGCCAGTACGGGATGTCGTCCTCGGGGGCGCCCGGGATCATGTTGCTCAGGAAGTCGTACGCCTGCGCGGACCCGTCGCGGACCAGCATGGGCACGATGTTGCCGCCCATGTCGTGGCGGCTGGAGTCGTCGGCCGCATCCTTGCGCAGCGCGTCGACGAGCACGTTGGTGTCGAACACGTAGTTGCCCATGGACGCATAGGCCAGGTGCGGGCTGCCCGGGATGCCCGGCGGGTCGGCGGGCTTCTCCAGGAACTCCTCGACCGTCCGGCCGTCCTTGGCCACACCGACCACGCCGAACTCGGTGGCTTCCTCGCGCGGCACCGGGATGGAGGCGACCGTTACCCCGGCCCCGTACCTGATGTGCTGCTCGATCATCTGCGACGGATCCATCCGGTAGACGTGATCCGCGCCGAAGACGATCACGTGATCCGGCTGCTCGTCGTTGATCAGGTTCATCGACTGGTAGATGGCGTCCGCCGAGCCGGTGTACCACTGCGGGCCCAGTCGCTGCTGAGCCGGCACCGGGGTCACGTAGTTGCCGAGCAGGGTGCTCATCCGCCAGGTGGTCGAGATGTGCCGGTCCAGACTGTGGCTCTTGTACTGGGTGAGGACGCAGATCCTCCGGATGCCGCCGTTGACCAGGTTTGACAGTGCGAAGTCGATCAGCCGGTACAGGCCCCCGAAGGGGACCGCCGGCTTGGCGCGGTCGGCCGTCAGTGGGCTGAGGCGGGTGCCCGCGCCCCCGGCAAGCACGATCCCGAGGACGTTCGAATCCGGCATGCTGGCCCTCCTTTACGCATGGTGACGGGCTCCGTTGCCCGTAGCCCGGGGCTTACCGTCATGCTCTCCCTGAAATGCCCAGACAGGGAAGCTTTCAACGGGTTAACGGCAAAACAAAAGAAGCCGCCGGCCTGTGCGGGAACGGACCGGCGGCCTGGGCTCCGGCCACGCAGGGCGGCCTCAGCCAGCGTGGCGGCCACGATGATCCGGTCGAAGTCCGGGGCATAGCTGGCCGCGTTCGCGAACTCGATCGTGTTGCTCCCGGCGATCAGCGGCAGGGAGACCGTCAGCGCGCCGCGGCGCTGAAGCTGCCGAACACCACCTGACCGGGGGCCCGGCCGTGCCCGACGTCACGAACATTCCGGCGTCCTGCGTCGCGGCCTGCCCGGGCACGGCGGCCGTCCCCGCGGCCAGCCAGTCGCTGCCGTCGAGGGAGTAGTAGCCGCTGTAGCTGGCGCCGCTGCGGACCAGCTTCAGCCAGACCGGCAGGCTCTCGGGGATCTTGAGGTAGATGGTGCTGTAGGCGTCGGTGCCGGTGTACAGGCCCGCGCCGGCCGCGGAGATGCCGAACTGCGTCCCGGACTGGCCGAAGGCGCGGCCGGAACCACGGGCTCGGACGGCGGCCGGTTAAGGCGGGCATCCGGGCGCCCACGGCGGGTCACTGATAGGAGATCATCACCGGGACGGGGATCTTGCTCATGGTCCCCTGCGGGCTCAGCATCGGGTGGTCCTTGACGAGGAAGTTCTTCCAGCCGAAGAAGACTCCGTGCGGGGCGGCCGCGGTGATGGTGTCCCAGGTCTCCTGCTTCACCTCCTGCGTGCCCTGGCCGTCCATGTGCACGACGATGGCCAGGTCGTCGTTGTGGATGTCGAGATCCTGCTCGTCCTGGATCATCGACAGCCGGAACTGATGCAGGACCAGCACCTTTTGCGGCAGGTGCAGCTCGGCGGTCAGCCCCGCCAGCCAGTGCACCACGCTGTTGACCTCGGTGATGCTGACGCTGCCGATCTGCTGCAAGGGCAGCTGACCGGGCTGCAGCTTCCATTCGGCGTCGAGGGCCAGCCCCACGTTGGGCATCGCCAGCAGCGGCTCGTAAAGCTTGGCCTGGTCGAGCAGGCTGGCCCGGCCCGGCTGGAGGTCCAGGATGACGTAGAAGCCGGCCGCGGTCGCCTGCTCCACCCACGGGCGCAGCGTCGCCAGACTGGTCACCGCCGAGTAGGTGCCTTCGGGCCCGGGAGAGCTCAGCGCCACCGTGGCGATGATCTCGAACGCCGGCACGACGGGGACGCTGCTGAGCGCCTGGTAGGGGGCGGCCATCTGCCGGGCCCGCGCGATGCTGGCCGGGAGATCCTGCTCGCCGAGCGCTCCGAGGCCGGGGGATTCGGGGTTGCCGTACAGGGCGACCAGCCGATGACCGGGGAAAACGAGCTGCCCGCCGCCGGGAAGCTGGACGCCCGTCGCGGCAACCGCCACCCGGTAGGCCAGCTGGCTGGCCGACCCGAACCCAGCGCCGGCCGCCAGCACCCGCGTGGGCTTGATCGCGGCCAGCGCGGTGATCGCGGTGGGGTCGCCGCGCGGGTCATCGCCGTGTACGGGCACCGTGACCGCGCCGGCGACCTGCGCGGTTACGGTCATCGCGGTCGTCGCGGTCGTGGCCGGTGTCACCGGCGCCGCGGCCGGGGGCGTTTCCGGCGGTGCCGTGGCCGCCGCGGCGGGGCCGCTGGCGGGGACGAGGAGGGCGACGTGGCTGAGCTGGGGCGGCGCCGTCGTCGCGGGCAGCGCGCCGACCGCGCCGACCACGCGGATCCCGGGCAGTTCCGCGGCCAGCTCACCGGCGGGCAGCCCGACGGCGAGCACGTCGCGCGGATGCAGAGCCCTGATCTCAGTACGCAGCGCGGGAGTGATCGCACCGGTGGGGATCGGGACCTGGCTGGGCGGGAGCGGCGGGGCCGAATACCCGGTATTGGTCGGCGGGGCGGTGGAAAGCGACGCCGTGGCCGGCCCGGCCGTGGGCGGCGGGGCGGTGGAAAGCGACGCCGTGGCCGGCCCGGCCGTGGGCGGCGGGGCGGCCGGATGGGAGGCGGACGGCGGAGCAGGCTGCGGGCCGGGCGGCGCGGCCGGGGCCGGCCGGACGCCGGGCACTGGGTGCGCGCTGGCCGCGGCTGGAGCGGCGCCGGAACGGGCGGCAGCCGGGCGGGTGGCAGCGGGCCGGGGACTGGTGCTGCCAACCGGCGCCGTCAGCAGCAGCGGAGCGTAGATCCGGCGTGCCTCGGCAGCGGCAGCGGTCACCGCAATCGGGGTGTCCACGCCGACGACAACCACGGGCGCGGACCGGAACAGCTGCTGGGCGAGACCGGCCGCGAGCCGGTCGGCCGACGTCTGCGGGAGCACGACCGTCGCTGACGCCGGCGCCTGGGTTCGGGCCGCCAGCGGGTCCAGGCGCGAAAACAGATGTGGCCGGGACGGGGCGGCCGTGCCCAGCCCCGCGCTGGTGCAGGCGGCCACGGACAGCGCGGCCACGGACAGCGCCGCCACCATGGTCGCGGCGCGCCGCCCGCGCGGATAAGACACGATTGCGGCTCCGTTCGGTGCCTGGGTGATGAAGATCGGCCCCGTGACCGGGGCCACCCGGTGACGGCATAGATCGGTGGGCTGCGGCGGCCGGAACCACCGCGAAGCAACAATGGGCAGCGGCGATCCGCACGCTTTCCCTCATGATCGCTCGGACATTGGGGTCAGATGTTGCACCACCGGACAGGGTACTCGGCGCGGGCGGCCGGACCAGGGCCGACACGCGACTGTGGCCCGGTCGTTACAAGCAACCTGGTCAGCGGCCGGCTAGTCCAGTGATCCGTCGCGCTGGTCGGCCCAGGCATGCAGCCGGGCGCGGCCCTGCATCCACTCCGCCTGCAGGCCGGGCAGCCGGGCGCGGGCCGCGTCAGCGGCGTTCAGTGCCTGATGGATGCGCAGCTCGCGCACCAGGATGCAGGCGAGGTTGATGGAAAACTCCGGGCCGGTCCCGCTCGCCGCGACGGCCCCCTCAATGAGCTGCCTGATCAGCGGGGCGGCACGGCCGAGGAGCACGTACAGCGTCGCCAGGTCATACCCGGGCAGGTACTGCCCGCCGAACTCCCAGTCCACCAGCGTGCAGGTGTGCCCAGCACCGAACAGGACGTTGGCCGGGAGCAGGTCGCCGTGGCCGAACTGACGCCGGTCGCCGGCCCGGTCCAGCAGCTGGGTCAGCGCCCCGCAGTCAGCCGCGGTGAAGAACCCGCGGCGGTGGTAGCGGTCGATCCGCCTCCGGTAGTCGACCATCACGCGCAGCGCCGGGGACCCGGGCATGGTCGGTTGCCATGTGCTGATCGCCTGCACCGCCGCGATGAGGGCCGAGATATCGCCCGGGTCGAGGGGGCGGGAAAGGTAGCGCCCCTCGTCGGCAGGCGGCCCCCCGATCCACTCAAGGATCAGCGCGTTCAGGCCGTTGGTCCACTTCAGCTCCGGGATCCGGACCGGGGGGCGTTCCCGTTCGAACGACCGGTAGACGTCGATCTCGTGCTGCCACTTCGCCACCCAGAACGGATCCTCGGTGATCAGGATCTTGGCGATCACCGGCTCGCTGTCCTTTACCCCCGCGACGAGCAGCGATTTGCCGGTACCGCGGACGACCCGGGTACCGGTCAGCCCCGCCTCGGCACTAACCGCCGCCAGCACGGCTTCCCGGGTGGTGTCCGTCATCAAGCGGCCCTCGCTGCCTGCGGTGTTGGCGGAGCCAGGGTCAGAGCTCGCAATCGAGCGGGTAGAAATGGCCCCCGTCCGGCCCGATGATGATCTCGCCTTCGCCCCGAATCCCGGCCAGTTCGCCGGTCCCGGTGGTCTCGACGATCTTCCAGGTCATCCAGGGGACACCGTTATCCCCGCCGGCGTTGTGCTGCAGCACGAAGCCGCCCTTCCGCCCCTGCACAGTGCCCTGGAAACGCTCGATCCCCGCGTAGGCGGCCGGATTCGCGGTGTAGACCGTGATGATGTCGGTCTCGCTGGTGCCGGTCAGGTCTCCCTGGAATGTCTTGGTGATGTGGGCCCGCGCGAGCTTCACGCCGTCCTGGTCGTCGTAGGACGGTTCGTCGTCGAAGCGGTCCATGCTGAAAGTGCCTTCTGCTCTCTGCATGATTCTTAGTCTGGCGCAGGTCGCGGTGCTGAGCACAGGGCAAAAAGCCGGTTACTCGGCATGAAGCCGGCTGGGGTAAGACAGGACAGGTGGACCCAGCCCAGGCGTTGCGCCAGATCGCGTTCGAGCTCGAGCGGGCCAGCGCGCCCACCTATCGCGTCCGCGCGTTCCGCCGGGCCGCGCAGGTGGTGGCCGAGCTACCGCCCGGCCAGCTCCAGCAGCGGGTCGACGCGGGCACTCTGCGCTCGCTCCCCGGCATCGGCGCGACCACCGCCGTGGTCATCGAGCAGGCGGCCCGCGGCGAGCAGCCGGAGTACCTGGCCAGCCTGCTGGCCGAGTCCGCCGCCACGGTGCGAAATCGCCTGCGGGCGGCCCTGCACGGCGACGGCCACACTCACTCGGACTGGTCCGACGGCGGCAGCCCGCCGGGAGAGATGGCCACCGCCGCCCGCGATCTGGGGCTGAGCTGGATCGCACTGACCGACCACTCCCCCCGGCTGACCGTGGCGCGCGGGCTGTCGGCGGAACGGCTCATCGCGCAGCTTGACCTCGTAGACCGGCTCAACACCGAGCTGGCGCCGTTCCGCATCCTGGCGGGCATAGAGGTGGACATCCTGGATGACGGCTCGCTCGACCAGCGCGACGATCTGCTCGCGCAGCTGGATGTCGTGGTCGCCAGCGTGCATTCGAAGCTGCGGATGGACGCCGCCCCGATGACCACGCGGATGCTGGCCGCCGTGCGTAACCCGCTCGTAGACATCCTGGGGCACTGCACAGGGCGGCTCCTCGGCGGCCGCGGGCGGCCGCAGTCGCAATTCGACGCCGAAGCGGTGTTCACGGCCTGCCGGGACAGCGGCACCGCGGTCGAGATCAACTGCCGTCCCGAACGCCAGGACCCACCGGATGACCTGCTCGGTCTGGCGGCGGACATCGGCTGCGTCTTTTCCATCGACACCGACGCGCACGCCCCCGGCCAGCTCGACTGGATCGGCAGCGGCTGCCGCCGGGCGGAGGCGGCTGGCATCGGGCCCGACCGCGTGTTCAACGCGCTCACCGCGGACGACCTGATCGCGCGGACACACGGGTGAGGCACACGGGGGGGGCGTTGCCGCTCGGAATTCAGACGTGCAGGAGGTAATCGGCGAGCGGACCGGGCTGCGCCAGTGCGATGAGGTGACCGCCAGGCAGGATGTCCGCCCGGATACGCAGCCGGTCCCTGGCCACCTGCTGCTGGAAGGAGACGGGAAAGAACCGGTCGTCGGCGCCCGCGACGACCCGGATCGGCACGTCCGGCCAGGCGGTGAAGTCACAGACGGAGCCGAAGACCGCGTCGGCCTCGGAAAATTGCTCGTCCTCGCCGGACGCTATGACCTCGGGCGGGACGTCGTGCAGGAAGTACAGGTTCAGATCGAAGTCCGTGCCGTAGCCGCCGCGCTCGGCCGCGGCCTCCCGCGCCTGCGCCGAGCCGGTATTGCCCCACCAGGCACCGGGAGTCTCGCCGGGCACCGGGATCATCGCGTTCACCAGGACCAGCGCCCGGACGGGCACCCGCTGCGCCACCAGCGGCGCGGTGAAACCCCCGAGCGACGCGGCCACCAGCACGACGTCCTCGCGGCCGCCGATGGCCTCGATGACCAGACCGGTGTACTCGGGCAGGCCAGCGTCGGGGTCGGGGCCGGGCAGCCCCACGACAATGGCCTCGTGGCCCGCCTCCCGAAGCAACGGGGCAACGCGGTGCCAGTACCAGGGGACGCCACCTGCACCGGGAATTAGAACGTAGGCGTGCATGCCTCAAGCATGGGCCCGCGGCACGTGGCGAGTGAATCCTTTGACGGGTCCCGTGCCGGGGGCGCAGCCGCCGACGGTACGCCGCAGATCCGGCCGGAAACGGATCCCGGAAAGGGATCGAGGCGTAACGGCTGGGGTGTGGGTACCAACGCCACATGTTGGGGCGGTGGATAAGACTGACACCGGCCGGACGGCCGGAGGCTGGATCGCTGGCACCGGCCGGGAAGATCAGCCCGGGCTGGCGTGCCAGCGCCAGTTCAGCTCACCGGGGGCGGGTGCCGGGCCTGGCAGCGTCGCGGGCTCCGGGCTGGCCAGCGCGTCGAGGAACAGCGCCACGTAGCGGCGCCGGAGCTGGGCCGTCCGGGTCTCGTCCGGCAGCCGGATGGCCGCCGCTCCTTCCAGCAGGAACGTCAGGTCGTCCGCCACCATGTCGGCGCGCAGCCGGCCACTGCGCCGGGCCTGGCTGAAAAGCCGGTCGGTCAGCACGCCGGATCGCGCCGCGTCCGCGTCCATCTCCGCGGTCGGCGTGAAGGTCCCGGCCAGGTGCACGGTCAGCGAGTGCACGTCCGCGTCGACGATCCGCCGGACGAAGCCGGTGAACGCTGTCCAGTCGTCCGGCTCGGCGTCAGCGTGACCTCGACGATCTGGCCGGCCGGCTCGACCGGGCCAGTTGGCCGAGCGAGATCGCTGGCGCGGGCACCGACTACGGGGTGCCCAACGCCCGGGTCGCCCGGCTGGCCCGGTACTGGCGAGCGTCCTTCGACTGGCGGGCCTTCGAGGCCCGGCTGAACCGCTACCCGCAGTTCGTCACCGAGATCGACGGAGCCACCATCCACTTCCTGCACATCAGGTCGAGCCGGAAGGACGCTACGCCGCTCATCGACCCGGCCGAGTTCGAGGGGCTGAGCGAGGAGGACCAGGCGGCCCTTGAGGTGCTGCAGTGGTTCTACGACAACAAGTTCTCCTTCAACGTGGTGCACAGCCAGCAGCCGCAGACGCTGTCTTTCGCGCTCACTGACTCGCCCGTGGGTCTGCTGGCCTGGAACGCGCAACTGTTTCCCGAGTCCATCGACGACGAGTTCGTCATCGCCAACGTGGCCATCTACTGGCTGACCGGGACCGCGGGCTCAGCGATCCGCTTCTACTACGAGGACGCGCACGCCGCCGACCGGCCGTCCGGGCCGACCACTACCCCGACGGCGCTGGCCATGTTCGCCGGCGACTTCCAGTCGATCCGGCGATTCGCCAACCGCGACCACCGCAACATCGTGAGCTGGCACTCCTACGGCTCGTTGGGCGCCGCGGGACAACCGGACGACACGGCGGGCCACTATGCCGCGCACGAGGCGGCCGGCGTCCTGGTCGCCGACATCCGGGAGTTCTTCGCCGGTCAGGCCGACGCCGGTCAGGCCGACGCCGGTCAGGCCGACGCCGGTCAGGCCGAGGCGCGACAGGCCGAAGCGGGGCGGACCGAGGTTGGTCAGGCGCCTGGGTGAACCCAGCGGGGAGCGAGCCGCTCGGCGGGACTGGGCCGGGCTCCGGTGGGAGCCAGGATCAGGCCGTTCCGGCCCTCGGCCGGGGTAGGCAGCGGCTCGCCCCGCTGGGCGGCCTGCACCAGTTCGTAGAGGCGTCGTTGCACAGCCCGGTAGTAACGCTGCTGAATCCACCGGCCGAACACGCCGAAGCTGAGACGCACCAGCGGGCTGCGGCTCTGCGACCGGCGCGAGTAGCCGGTGACCCGGAAGCCCACCTGCCCGGTGGCCCGGTTCTTGATCACCTCGAAGCTGATCCGGCCCTGCTCCAGGTGGCCCTGCAGGGTCTCGTAGCACCAGCCCCAGACCTGCTCCGGGCCGTGGGAGGTATCCCGCTTCTCGTCGAACACCCCGGTGATCCGGACGCCGAAGTAGAACCGCAGGCCGTAGAAGCGGCCCTCCATCAGCATGTCGCGGCCGAGCAGGTCGTCACCCTTCCGGTACCGGCGCGCAGAATCCGCGCGTCGGCGAACTCGTACCGGCTGGCCAGGGTGCAGGCCGTCGCCCAGGGGCCGTCCGGGACCGGATCACCGGACGGCTCGCGGCCGATGAGCGTGGCACTGGAGTCGACGTGCCAGTGCCCCTCCGGCCTGCCCTCCGCCGGCGCTCGCGCCGGGTCGTAGTTGACCTCGCGGTCACGCAGACCGTCCAGCACGCTGACCTCGTCGACCGGTGGGAGCAGCGGCCAGCGCACCTCAGGCTCCGGGGTCCCGCAGGCCGACGGCCAGCCGCTCCAGGGGATGGGGCTGCACTCCAGATGGCGCGAGCGTGATGCCGTCCGGTCGTTTCTGCGGGGCGGGGAGCGCCTCGCCGCGCTGCGCCGCCTGCAGCAAGCGGTACATCCGGCTCTGGATGTTCCGGTAGAAGCGCAGCTGGGTCGGACGCCCGAACAGGCCGAAGCCGAAGCGGATCAGCGGATTGGGGATCCGAGACCGGCGCGAGTAGCCGGTGACCCGGAACGCCACCTGCCCGGTGGCCAGGTTCTTGATCACCTCGTAGCTGAGGCGGCCCTGCTCCAGGTGGCCCTGCAGGGTCTGATAGTGCCAGCCCCAAACCCGTTCGGGACCGTGGTCGGTATCCCGGGTGCCGTCGATCACCCCGGTAACCCGGACGCCGAGGTAGAAGCGAAGGAACAGGAACCGGCCCTCCAGCAGCATGTCCCGGCCGAGCAGCTCACCGTCACCGCGGTAGACACCGCGCAGGATGCGGGCGTCGGCGAACTCGTACTCGCTTACCAGGCGGCGCGCCGTCTCCCAGGGGCCATCCGGAACGGGCTCGCCAGGTGGTTCACGGCCGATGAGGGTGGCGCCGGAATCAACGTGCCAGTGCCCCTCGGGCCGGCCGTCCTCCGGGGCCCGGGCCGGGTCGTAGTTGACCTCGCGGTGGCGCAGATCAGCGAGAGCGGCCGCCTCGTCGACCGGGCCGAGCAGCCATTCGCGCACTACTCGCCTTCCTGCAGCGCGTCGCCGATCAGCCAGAACATCGGCGGCCAGAGACCCACGAACAGGGCCCGGCGTTCAGCGTTGCCGCGCTCGTCCTGGTCGACGGTCTTGGCCCGGATCCACAGGCCGATGCACAGCCCGATCGAGGCCAGTGAGGTGGCATGCAGATACGTTCCGCGCAACCCGGTACCCCGGATCGCCCCCGTCACGGTCATCCGACACCCTCCCTTACGCCGTATACCTTTTGCATTCTTCGCGCCCCGTCCGTGGCCATGGCTGCCCACCGTGCCACGATCTACTCATGGCAACAGTCAGCCGTCCGGCCAGGCTGCGGACCGTGCTGCGCTGGCCGCTGGGCATCGCGGTGGTGAGCTGGCGGTACATGTGGCGCACGATACCGCTGCACCGGACCGAGGAGACAGGCGGTCCCGGCGACCTGCCACCCGCCGCGAACGAGCAGACCGAGCCCGGCGATGGACGGCAGCCACTCGCGGCCGGTGTCGGGCCCATGCTGCACCGCTGTTATGAGGTCCGCATCGTGAACAGCACGATGGGCCCGGCCGCGCTGATCGAGCGGATGGCGGGGGATCTGAACAAGGCGGCGCCGGAGATGGCCGTATTCCGCAAGACACGGGGCGGGAAGGGCCCGCTGCGGCTGGGTGACGAGTTCGTGGTGCGCATGCCGGGTCCCTGGGACGGGCCGGTGCGCGTGATCGGCCGGGACGCCACATCGTTCCGGCTGGCCACCCTGGATGGCCACCTGGAGGCCGGGGAGATCGAGTTCCGGGCGGCCCAGGACGGAGATGTCCTGCACTTCGAGATCGAGTCGTGGGCCCGGGCCGGGGACCGGCTCTCCGACCTGATGTACAACAAGCTGCGGCTGGCCAAGGAGATCCAGCTGAACATGTGGACCCACTTCTGTATCCGAGCTGCCGCGCTGGCCGGCGGCCGGCCCAAGGGCGGGATCACGATCAGCACGCGCTGGGTGCCCTGGGACAGCAAGCTGGCCGCCTGACGCCCGCCGGGCCGGCGTGCTATGGGAACGAAGGCGGCCAGGACGGGGGCGGCGGCTCCTGGTCCTGGTGGTGTGGCGCCGGGGCACGCGCCGCCAGCTCGGTCTCGACCATCGCGACCAGGTCCGGGTGAGCGCTGAGGCCGCGCAGGACGTCCGCCGAGATGCCGAGCTGCCGGGCCGCTTCGGCCACCACGGGCTGGATCATCTCCAGCGCGTGCGCCACCGTCTCATCCCGGGCGTAGGTCGGCGGCAGGTCGTCCAGGGAGAGCTCGGCCGGCCGGCGGAACGTGCCGTCCGGCCCGGGCAGCCAGGCCTCGCGCTCCGCTGCCACGCCGATCGCTGACCGGACGTTTTCGCGGCTGGGATCGGCGAAGGACTGCAGCACTGACCGCTCCACGACTCCGGCGATGAGCTGCCGGTTCGGCGTGAGCAGGACGTTCCAGACGTACTCGGACCGGGCGTGGCTGGGATGGCGCAGCGCGAACTCCAGGCCGTCGATGTCCGCGCGCGGATCGAACCCGTCGAGGCCACGTTCGTTCCGGGCGAAGTCGACGGCGATCACGACGTGCCCGGCCGGGCCGGGACGCCGGGCGGTCACGGTCGCGGCCTGCCGGACCCCCATGCCGCGCAGCTTGGTCAGCCACGGCCCGTAGCTGTCGCCGGCGAACCAGACGTCCCGGTTCCCGTCGAAGTAGATCTCCAGCTCCCTGGTTCGCTGGTACAGCTGGGTGGGCGGCAGCAGGCGCTGCTCGCCGGTGGCCGCGTTCTCCCCGACGAGGAAGGCCGTCTGCTGGAGCCGCTCCAGCAGCCGCTGCTGCTGGCCGGCCGCGGCCCCGTCGAGCGCCCGCATGATGCAGTCCAGGTCGGCCTCGTGCTGGGCCGGATCGAGCCCGGCAGAGTCCAGGCCGTCGTACCGGGGCAGGATGACCTGCAGTACCTCGGCCACGACGTCCGGCTCGGTGAGGTTCAGGGCGTCCAGGAACCGCCGGGCCGGGGACGCACCCGCCACCGCGCGCCGGACGGTGGGCAGGCTGGTCGCGGCCGGCCCGGGGAGGTAGACGGCCGGGTGGCCGCCGGCGTCGAACGGCGCGGTGTGACGGCCGTCCTGGAGCCGGATGACCGGCCGGGTCCGGGCCGGGCCGGGAGCTTCGTCCGGGCCCCCGGGCGCCTGCCACAGCGCGGGAAACCGGTAGAGGAAGGCGTAGAAGCGGACGATCCAGCTGTCCGGCTGGGCCTCGAGGAAGGCCCGGCCAGCCCGGGCCGCCACATCGGCGGGGGTGACGTCGGCGACGCCGATCTCCGCCCGCAGGTACCGCCACAGGACGGGGGTGCGGTGCTCGGTGATGCCCGGGTGGGCGAAGAAGAGCGGCCGGCCGGCGGCGTACACCGCGCCGAGCTGATCCGAGCTGAGCAGCGGATGCAGCGCCGCGTCGGACGCCAGCCGGACGTCGGCGGCGGCCCGGAGGCCGTCGGCCACCGGGATGAACTCCGCACCGGCCAGAGCGTCCCGCACGACGTCAAACAGCGGGCGGAACATCGAGCCGGGCGGGAAGTCGCCGGGCTCGAGGGGCAGCGCTTCGAGCACCTCCGCCGTGATCCAGTGGCCGGCCCGCAGCTCCTCCAGCACATCCGCGAGCAGAGCGGCGGTCTCCCGGACCAGGGCCTGGTTCGCCGGATCGTGCTCCGGGACGTTGTCGCGGGCCGGCGTCGTGCGATAGGGGCCTTGAACGAGGAACCCGAGAAAGGTCTCCTTCTGCG
>Ga0302235_10000137_pt1 | contig 64972 bp, 56 predicted proteins | sample II_Palsa_N3_3_FD_193577 | JGI IMG/M metagenome (GOLD analysis project Ga0302235, IMG submission 193577) | Peat permafrost microbial communities from Stordalen Mire near Abisko, Sweden - II_Palsa_N3_3 | ecosystem: Environmental > Terrestrial > Soil > Palsa > Peat permafrost | place: Sweden...
CCGACGTTGCTGTCCGGGTCGGACAGCAACGTTCCCGGTGTAGCTGCCGGCTCTGGGCGACGGTGAACGCCGCGTCGTAGGTGTAGCTGCTCCCGGGAACGGTCAGGCAGGCCGAGCCGCCGCCCCAGTTGTTCGCCGTGGTGACCGACGGCTGCTCACCCCCGCCGCCGGACAGCTCGCCGTAGTGGGTCTGCTCCCACGCCGTGGTGCCCGGAGGGCACGTGAGCGCGGCCGCCGGGCCGGCCGTCATGCCCAGGCCCGCGATCGGGCCGAGCACGAGGGCCGCACTGGCCAGGAGGGTTGTGAGTCGGCCTCTGGTTGGCTGGCATGCTCTTTTCCCCATCCGCCTTTCGGCATCGGGTAAGCCATCAGACCCAGGAACCTCCCTCCGAGTTCCTCCCGGCTGAACCGGGGATACGACAGCGCGCATCGTGGCGCACATGGACCGCCCAGCTCTAGTCACACCGCAGCTGGGAGACGAGTCAGCATCTAGTTGAAGTTGCGGGTTGGTCCCTATCCCGATCTCAGCAGCCATCTGGCACGGGACACGCCAGGGGTGGCCCTGCACCGCGCGCATGATCGAGGTCTGCGCGAATGTCCGGGATCCCGCCTTCCGCTCACTCGTGTGTATATGCTCGTTTAACGAGGATAAACTGCCGGACGCACACGGCCCAGGCGCTGCGCGCTACTCGGCGGCCAGGACTGATGGCATGGCCAGGAAGCAGGCAAAGCCATGACCGTACTGCTCGCGTTCGTTCTGGTGGCCGCTTTGGGCACCTGGATTCCGCTAACTCAGCTCCTGCCCGGGACGCCAGGGCGCTCCCGGGTCTTTTACGTGGCCGTCGGCAACGTCGTCTTCGCCGGGATAGCTCTGCTGGCCGGCGGCGCCGACCTGGTGTTCAGCTGGCGGGCCTTCTGGCTGCCGCTGGCTGGCGGCGTGGTGTGGACGGCGGGCAACTACTGCGTCTTCAAGGCGTCGGAGACGATCGGGCTCGCGCGAGCGGCCGGGACATGGACGCCGCTCAACATCGTTGTCGCGTTCGCCTGGGGCGCTTTGCTGTTCGGTGAGCTTGACGGCTTCTCCAAAGCACGGTTCGCCGTCCTGGGCGTCGCCTTCCTGGTCGTTGTGGCCGGGGTACTGCTGATCGCCGGTTCCCGGGACGGCCCCTCCGGGCAGTCCAGTTCGTCGTCCCCGCGGCCAGGCGTGGCCGCTGAATCCGGTCGGCGTGCCGCCACGGCGCGGGCCGGCCTGCTGTGGGCAGGCGGGGCGGGGGTCCGGTGGGGGAGTTACTTCGTGCCGGCGCAGTGGGCCGCGGTTCCCGCCCAGGTGAGCGATTTCCCGCTCGCTCTGGGAATCCTGGGTGCTGCCCTCGCCTTGGCTCTCCCGGCTGGCGAGCCGGTCAAGCTGGGTGTACGCGCCGCGAGCGCGCAGCTCGGCGCCGGTGTCCTGTTCGGCATTGGCAACCTCGCCCTGCTCGCCCTGGTGGCACGGGTGGGCACCGGCACGGGCTTCACCATCGCCCAGCTCAGCCTCCTGGTGAACGCCAGCGTAGGCGTCTGGGTTTTCCACGTTCCCAAACCGGGCACGCGCCAGGCGCGGAAGGTGCTGGCCGGCATCGTACTGGCCGGGATCGGCGGCTGCGTCATCGCCGCGATGCGATAGCAGGAGAGAGGAGACGGGGCGCTGAGGCCGCCGCCCGGATCTTCCTGAGGCGCGCAGCGGACCCGGCCGACGGCCGTGACGAGCTGGGACAGGATTTCTCGCCTCCCCATGGTCAAGGAAGACGGCCCACCTTGCCTCCAGGCGCGAGCGGAAGCGGTATTCCTTGTACCAGGTGGGGATCGGGACGGCTTGGGGCATCGGGGGCTCTCCGGGCTGCGTCGGGCGCGGCCCGTAGCCGCTCCAGTTCCGAGACGCGCTGCCCGCCGGGCACTGCCAGCAGGCTCTGGAGCCGGGACGGCAGTGCCGGGTCGGCGGCGGCCGACGCAGCGGAGAGACTGCGGTACATCCGATCGGCCGCGCCGTCGCGGACGCCGGCGACCAGCCGGGCCAGCACGCTCACCCCGGGCAGCAGCACCCGGTTGCGGCGCAGCCACGTCACCGCCTGCCCGAACAGCCGGTACGGGCCCTCGGCGTGTGTCCATGCGCGCCCGTCGAGGAACTCCCGCAGCCCGGCGGCGGCGTCCGCGTCGGACAGGTCACGGTAGCCGTACACCTGCCGGATCTCCCGCGCGTGCAGGTCGGCGCTGGCGCTCCTCTACCTGATCCTGCCCCGGATCACTCATCGGCTGCCGGTGATCTGCGAAGCTAGGACTGATGTCCGCCGATCACGTCCCCACCGGTCCAGGCGAAGACCAGCCTGGCGTGGAGCGGCTGCTCGCCTTGTCTGATGGCGTGGTGGCCATCGCTCTCACCTTGCTCGTCCTGCAACTTAACGTGCCGTCCCCGGCAAGGCTCACCGACCCGAATTCGGTCTCCGAGCTCGCCGCCCAGCTCGGTAAGGGCGCCGACGAGCTGATCAGCTACGTGATTTCCTTCTATGTCATCGCCCAGTTCTGGCTCGTCCACCACCGGGTGTTCCGCCAGATCGCCGGGCAGCGAGAGGGGCTGGCCTGGTGGAACTTCGCGTTCTTGTTCACCATCACGCTGATGCCTTTCACCAGCGATCTGCTGGGCAAGTACGCGGAAAATCCGCTCGCCGTCGACATCTTCGCGGCCAACCTGCTGGCCGCCAGCCTGACCACCCAGCTAACCATCGTCTACGGCCGCCGCAGGGATCTAGTGACCACGGAAACCAGCGCGCGACAAGCGCGGGCGGAATGGGCGCGCATGGTGGCAAGCGTGTTCGTCATCGTCTTGTCCATCGGCATCGCCTGGGTGAACACGGACGCCGCCAAATATTGCTGGCTCCTGCTCGCCGTCGCGCCCCGGGTGGCCGACCGCTGGTCTGGCCGCCTGGCACTGCTTCGGGGCACCACCGGGCGCGGATGAGTCGTCACCAGTGTCGGGCCCAGGCCAGGTTCAGGCGGCGCGGTAATCGCCGAGCGCGGCACAGACAAGAATGTGGCGGTTCGCGGGGGCCGCGGCTGTCGGCAGTCCCCGCTCCGGTTGTGCTAACCGCAGCTGATGCTACGGACGCTGGGCGCCGCGGCGGCCTGCGGACGCTGAGCGGAGGTCGTTATCATCCAGGGACCCTTATAGCTGAGAGCCTCCGCGTCGGAACAAACCTGGAGAGCCTGAAGCTGACGGTCCGCACGATCAGCAGGTACCGGGCCCGGGGCGCGACGCCTGACCAGCCGGATCCGTGGGCGTGGGCGTGGTTGGCGGTGCGCGCGCGCTTGTCGCGCAGACTGGAGGTCAGCATTGATTCCGCACCGACCCCTGGGAGGCAGCCGTGCCGCTTGAGTCGTTCGCGAAGTATCCCCTGCTGTTCGGCCCCTCGCCGGTGCACCGGCTGGACCGGCTGACCCGGTACCTGGGCGGGGCGCCGATCTGGGCCAAGCGGGAGGACTGCAACTCCGGCATCGCCTACGGCGGGAACAAGACGCGGAAGCTGGAGTATCTGGTCGCGGACGCCCTGGCCCGGGGGTGCGACACGCTCGTATCCATCGGCGGGGTGCAGTCCAACCACACCAGGCAGGTGGCTGCCGTGGCGGCGCGGACCGGGCTCGGCTGCGTGCTGATCCAGGAGAGCTGGGTCGACTGGCCCGATCCGGTGTACGACAAGGTGGGCAACATCCTGCTCAGCCGCCTCGCAGGCGCCGACGTCCGGCTGGTCCGGGCCGGGTTTGGGATCGGCTTCAAGGAAAGCTGGGAGCAGGTGCTACGGGAGATCGAGGCCTCCGGCGGTAAGCCCTACGCAATCCCGGCGGGAGCCTCTGACCACCCGCTCGGTGGCCTCGGGTTCGCCAGCTGGGCCTTGGAGGTGGCGGAGCAGGAGCGCCAGCTCGGGGTGTTCTTCGACACGATCGTGGTCTGCTCGGTGACCGGCAGCACCCAGGCCGGCATGGTGGCCGGCTTCGCGGCGCTGACTGAGGCGGGCGCCCCGCCGCGTCGCGTGCTGGGGATCGACGCGTCGGCGAAACCGGCCGAGACCCGTGACCAGATAAGCCGGATCGCGCGCCAGACTGCGGAGCTCATCCAGGCCGGGCGCGAGGTGCGTGACGGCGACATCGAGCTGGACGAGCGGTACCACGCCGGGATATACGGCATCCCCGACGCGGCGACGGTCGACGCGATGCGGGTCGCGGCCCGGACCGAGGGCATGATCACCGACCCGGTGTACGAGGGAAAATCGATGGCCGGGCTGATAGATCTGGTGACCCGGGGCGAGATCGAGCCCACGGCCACGGTGCTGTACGCCCACCTGGGCGGCCAGCCCGCGCTCAACGGTTACAGCGCGCTCTTCTCCTGAGCGGCGCACCTGAACAGGCAGGAGCACATACCGGTGGGCAGTTACCTGGACTACTCCGGCCGCGATGACGTGCTCGGCGGCGGAGCGCGGATGATCCCCATCAGCACGCCAGCCGGTCCCCAACGGGTGTGGATTAAGCGGGTCGGCAACAACCCTTCGCTCCGGGTCCTGCTACTGCACGGCGGCCCCGGGTCGACGCACGAGTACCTCGAGGCCTGCGACAGCTACCTGCCCGCGGCGGAGGTCGAGTACTACTACTACGACCAGCTCGGGTCCGGGTTCAGCGATCAGCCCGCCGAGCCGTCCCTCTGGGAGCTCGTCCGCTTCGTCGACGAAGTGGAACAGGTCCGCCGGGCGCTGGGGCTGGACCGGGAGAGCTTCGTCCTCTACGGCCAGTCATGGGGCGGCATCCTGGCCATCGAGTACGCGCTGGCCTACCAGCAGCATCTGCGCGGGCTGGTCATCTCCAACATGATGGCCAGTGTCCCCGCCTACAACGCCTACGCCGAGCAGGTGCTGATGCCGGAGATGGATCAGGCGGCCCTGGCCGAGATCAAAACGCTCGAGGCGAGCGGGCAGACCGAGGACCCCCGCTACATGGAACTGCTGGCCGAGCAGCACTACGTCCATCACGTGCTGCGCATGCCGCCCGAACAGTGGCCCGATCCGGTGCAGCGCGGCTTCGCCCACATCAACCCGGACATCTACGTATCGATGCAGGGCCCGAGCGAACTGGGCATCAGCGCCAGCGCCAAGCTCGCGCACTGGGACCGGACCGCGGAGCTCGCCTCGATCGACGTGCCCACACTGGTCATCGGCGCCCGGTACGACACGATGGACCCGGCCCACATGGAGATGATGGCCGGCCGCCTGCCGCAGGGCCGTTACCTGTACTGCCCCCGGGGCAGCCACCTGGCCATGTACGACGACCAGGAAGCCTACTTCGCAGGCCTGACCAGCTTCCTGAGCACGATCGCGGCTACGTGAGCGCCGCTCGCCCGGCTGGCCAGTCTGTGAGCGCCCGCTCGCCCGGCTGGCCAGTCCGTGAGCGCCCGCTCGCCCGGCTGGCCGGTTCATGGCACGCTGTCCGGCATGGAGGAACGCCGACGGCGCGGCGCAATCCGCCGCAGCTACGATGCCGTGGCACAGCACTACGCCGACAGCTTGCGCGGGGAACTGGTCGGCAAGCCACTGGACCGGGCCCTGCTGGCCAGTCTCATCGAGCAGACCGCGCACGGTGCGCCCATTGCCGACCTCGGCTGCGGCCCAGGTCACGTGACCGGCTGGCTGACGGCTCACGGTGCGCCCGCAGTTGGCATCGACCTGTCCAGCGCCATGATCGCGATTGCGGAAAAGGAGCATCCCGGAGCCCGATTTCGCCGTGGGGATCTGCTCGACCTGCCCGCTGGCGACGGCGAGTTCGGGGCTGTAGTGGCTTTCTACTCGATCATCCATCTGGAACCCGGTGAGCTGCCGAGCGCCTTCGCCGAGATGCACCGCGTGCTCCGCCCGGGTGGCCTGGCCCTAGTCTCATTCCACCGGGGCTCCGAGGTACGGCACCGGGATGAATGGTGGGGGCAGCAGGTCGACGTCGACTTCCGTTTCCTGCAGACCCGCGACGTCGCGGCCGCACTGGAAGGCGCCGGGCTGCCGGTGCAAGCCCGGCTGGAACGCGCCAGCTACCCCGCGGAGGTGGAGACGTGGCGTACCTACCTGCTGGCCCGGCGTCAGGCCTCGTGACCCCCCGTCACAGGACTGTCCGAGGCCGGTTACCGTCCGCAGCCTGGAAGGCGGCGGTCACCGCTCCCGTCTCCACGGGCATGCCGAAAGATCCCCGGCAGAAGTCGGCGGCCATGCGGTGCCATAGCCCCGCCCTCCGCAGCAGGGCATGCTCGCTGCCACGTACCTCGATCAGTGCCACGTCCGTGACCAGCCGGGCCCGTTCCGCGTAGGCCCAGGTTTCAGCAGGCCGGGTAATGCGATCGGCGGTCCCGTGCGCGAGCAGGACCCGGCGCCCCGCCAGCTGGTCCACTGGCTCTCCGGGCGGCAGCCAGGGCGCCAGCCCGGCCACCGCCGTCACCGCGGGGTGCCCGGCGGCGCGCAGCACGGCGCGCGCCCCCATCGAGTGGCCGACCAGCACCACGGGAACCGGCCCGAACCGCTCGCCGATCCGGTCGAGTATCTGGTTCATGTCGTGCACGGGGGAGGCCAGCTCGCCATTCCAGCCCCGGAGCTGGAAACGCGGGCGGCACACCACAATCCGGCTGCCCTGCAGCGCGCGGCCGATAGCCCAGGCGACGGGGACCATCCGCACGACAGCGACCTGCCCAGGAGTGACCGGCGCGGTACTGACCGAACGGCCGCCGTGTGCGACCACAACCACCCCGGCGGCGCCAGCCATCGTCGCCCGGCCGGCGCGGTCGAGCGCCTCGCGGCTCATCTGGTACCGCCCCTCTGGATTCCCGCGCAGCTTACCGCGCGGCTACGCTGCCCCAGATAATCGGCCGTGCCTGCCCAGAGATGGTGGCCGCTGATCGCTCTGGTGCTGCCGTCCTGGGCACCGTGACGGGCGGTCTGCCGGGGAACGCGGACCCGGCGTGGGGCCGGGCGCCCGCTGGGCAGATCCTTGTTACCGACAAGACTGGGCCGGTCTGTGGAGGTCCCGTGTCGGCGGGGCCATCGGCCGATCTGAGGAAGGCGGGCACCATGACCGAGGTCACCGGGCCGCCGTCGGCCGCGCAGCCGCTGTTCATCATGGCGATGGACCAGCGTGATTCCTTCGGCACGCTGTTCGGCGTCCAGGGCCAGCCGACCGGCGAGCAGCTCGCTGCCATGCGCAGTGCCAAGCAGCTGATCTTCGCCGGCGCCCAGCGGGCCAGCGGCATGCCGCTCAGCGGCGGCCGCCTCGGCGTCCTCGTGGACGAGCAGCTCGGCGCCGATGTCGCCCGGCACGTCAGGGAGGCAGGCTTCGAGCTGGCCATGCCGGTCGAAGCCAGCGGCGCGCAGCAGCTTACGTTCGAGTACGGCGACGACTTCCCCGCGCACATCGAGGCTTTCGACCCCGACTGGGTCAAGGCGCTGGTGCGCTTCAACCCGGCCGACCCCGCCGGGCTGCGTACAGCCCAGACCGCCACCCTGAAACGGCTGAATGACTACGCCGTCAGCAGCCGGCGCCGGTGGATGCTCGAGCTCCTCGTGCCGGCGACCCGCGCGCAGCTCGCCGCCTGCGAGGACCAGGCGCTGTATGACGAGCTGGCGCGACCCGCGCTCACCGTCCAGGTCATCCACGAACTGAGCGACGCAGGTGTTGATCCGGGCATCTGGAAGCTGGAAGGCTACGAGACCACCGAGGGTGCGCGCCTCGTCCTGGACGCGGTCAAGAGCGCCGGCCCCCCGGAAAGCGCGTGCATCATGCTCGGCCGTAACGCCCCGCAGCACCAGGTCGATCACTGGCTGGACATCGCCGCGCCGCTGGAAGGGTACGTCGGCTTCGCGGTGGGACGCAGCAACTGGCGCCAGCCGCTCATCGACTACCTGGCCGGCCACGCGGACCGGGACGAAACCGAAGCGCGCATTTCCGAGCACTATCGGCATTTCGTCCGCACCTACCTGCGGGCGGACTCGGCTCCGCCGGGGGAGGAGGAGAGCCGGTCGGAGCCGTTCGGCTACACCCACCCCCGGCTGACCCCGGACCGGGAGGCGACGATCCGCAAGGCCTGTGCCGGAGCCGATCCCCGGGGCACTCTGCTGCCCGCCTGGATGCCCCAGTCGCTGCTGGCCGAGGTGGACGCCCTGCGGGAGGAGGGCTGACGGTGCGCGCGGGGGGCAGCCGCCGGCAGTGACGCCGAACGTGATCCGGTAGTCAAACTCGCCCGTAAAGGTGTACGTGCGTCCCGCTCCTTTGTCGTTCGGCTCTGAGCTGGTTGTCTGCCCCTGGCCGCTGCCCTGGGACCCCGCGATTACTCAGGAAACGACAAGAACCCGGCCCGGTGCACGGTGCTGGCCGCCTTTGGCGGGAATAGGTCTGGTAAGCGAAGAGCCCGACTATGGGCAACTATCGGCTTGACCCGAGCGTCATTCCCGTTGAGGAGTGTTTATCCGGGGCCTGGGAATGGTGATCTTGACAGACCTTGGATACCGGGTGGAGTGATCAATGGGGAGCCCTGTCCCGCCGGATGAGAGGCCCGGCCGCGGGGTAGCGTCAGCCGGGCCCGCGCCAGCGCACGACGGCGACGGCGTTCCCCCGGCCGATCCGGTGTCTGCGGCCCCCCTGGTCCGGGCAGCGCATCCGGCGTTCCCGGACGCGGCACCGGATCGGGTGTCCCCGGATGCGGCACCGGATCGGGTGTCCCCGGATGCGGCACCGGATCGGGTGTCCCCGGATGCGGCACCGGATCGGGTGTCCCCGGACCGCCCGGCCTCGCCCGCAGGGCCCGCTGCTTCCGGGGGCCCGGCCCTGCCGCCCGGCGGACCACCCCCGCCGGGTGCCCGGCCGCATCGCCGCCGCAAACTCCTGCTCTGGACGGCGGGCATAACGGCCGGCCTGGTGGCCATCGCCGCCGTCGGGGTCTTCCTGCTCTACCGCCACCTGAACGGCAACATACAGCAGCGCGACGTGAGCGGGCTGCTCGGGAGCCAGCCGGTCGATCTGCACCCCCAGGCCGAGAACATCCTGGTGATCGGCTCGGATAGCAGGTTCGGTCTGAGCGCCCGGTACGGCCGGAACCTTACTACCGACCAGTCGGACACCATGATGATCGTGCATATCCCCGCCAGCCGGCAGTGGGCCGAGGTGATGTCGATCCCGCGCGACTCGTACGTCAGCATCCCGGCCTGCAAGATGGGTAACGGCCAGATGTCCTCGCCGCAGACGTTCAAGATCAATGAGGCGTTCGCCATCGGCAACCTGGACGGGAACAACGCCAGCCTCGGCGTGGCCTGCTCGATCAAGACGGTCGAGCAGGACACTGGCATCTATATCGACCATTTCGTCGTGGTGAACTTCACCGGCCTTGAGAACATGGTGGCCGCGCTGGGCGGCGTGCCAGAGTGCAACCCCCAGGCCATCGATGATCCGCTGTCCGGGCTGAAGCTGAGCGCCGGCCATCACACGCTGACCCCCGCCCAGGCCCTGGCGTACGTCCGGGCCCGCTACACCCTCGGCGACGGCAGCGATCTTGAGCGGATCACCCGCCAGCAGGCCTTCATGTCCTCTCTCATCCAGCAGGCGAAAAGCAAGCTGCTGAACCCGGTGGCGATCTACCGGTTCCTCGACGCCGCAACGAAGTCCCTGACCATTGACACCAAGCTCGGCGGCGTGACCGGGCTGTACAACCTCGCGTCCAGCCTGCGCGACCTGCCGTCCAGCAAGGTCGCCTTCTTCACGCTGCCGACTTATCCCCGCTCCGAGGTGGTCCCGTCCGATACGGCCAACGTGCTGTGGACACAACCGGAAGACAGCCAGATCTTCCAGTCGTTCCGCAACGATGTGCCGGCCAGCCGGTCCCTCTTCGCCGCCTCCCCCAGCCCGTCGGCGAGCCCGTCCGCGAGTACCGCCAGCCCCACCGTGAGCGGGGCGGCCCCGTCGGCGGCTCCCGGTGCCTCGGCCTCCGGTCAGGGCGCCGGGGCGACCAGCTCCCCGCAGCCGAGCATCACGCCGTCCCTGCCTATCCCGTCGGCCCGGACGGCCAACCAGAACATCTGCGCTGGGTGAGGGACCGGATCCGCGCCTGTGCCGGAACCGTCTCGGCGCAGCAGGTGTAAGAAGCCGCAGCAGCGCCGGCCGGTCGCGCCCGGGCCTTGCCGAGCCGGCCTGAGTTCTTGCTGGCCAGGCCGGTCATCGGGTCATCCCGGATACCGTTGACCCCGTGATGGGGACGTTTCCTCGCCGGATGCTGCTCGGCGCCCTCGCCGTGGTGGCCTCGGTGGTGGCTGTCCTCATGAACGTGGGTACCCGGCCGACCCCGGCCACGGCGGGCACCGGGCCAGCGGTCTCCTCCCACGTCGTCATCGTCGGGCTTTCCGGTCTGCGCTGGGCTGATGTGTCCCCGTCGGAGACTCCCGCGCTGTGGCAGCTGGCGCTGGCCGGTTCGCCCGGCTCCCTGGTCGATTACGCGGTGCTGCCGCGCACGTGCCCCGCCGACGCCTGGCTGACACTCAACGGGGGAAACCGGGCCCAGCTGCCGCATGGCGAAAAGAGCCCGTGCCCGGCTCTTCCGGCGGTGACCGCGGAGCCGCGCCGCGCCGGGCACGCCGCCGCCCCCCGCCCAGCGCGCATCGCGGCCATGCCGTCCCTGGTCTCCTACAACCACACGCTGAAGTACAGCCCCCGGTGGGGGCTGCTGGCCTCGGCCGCGGGCCAGGGAAACTGCGCGACGGCCGTCGGCCCCGGTGCCGCCTTGGCGCTGGCCGGCCCGGGCGGCGACGTCGGCTCGTATCTCCCGTCCGGCTCGGCTGTGAGCCGTGCGCTGCTGGCCCGTTGCCCACTGACCGTGGTGGACCTGGGCTCGCTGCCCAGCGCATCCGGGGGTCACGGCGGCACCGCGCGGACCGCCGCGCTACGGCACGCCGACGGCGAGCTGGCAGCCATCAGGGCGGACCTGCCGGCCGGAACGACCCTGATGGTGGCCGCGCTGGGCGCGGACACGCTCCCGCCGCACCTACAGGTTGTCGAGATCAGCGGCTCCGCCTACCGGTCGGGCCAGCTCACCGCCCCGTCAACACGGCAGCCGGGAATGGTGGTGCTCACCGACCTGACCTCGACGGTGCTCGGCTGGCGTGGCCAGCCCCGGCCGGCCGGCTTGCCTGGCTCCCTGATCACCCGCACCGATCGCGGTGCGCCCACCGCCGTTATCCGCGGGCTGGCTGGCCAGGACACCACCTATCAGGTATGGACCAGCACGCACACCATCTTCTTCTGGACCTACGCCCTGGTCGACGTAGCGGCGTTCGCTGGTATCGGCCTGCTCTTCTGGGGCGGTCAGCCGGACCGCCGACGGCGCCGCGCCGCGCTGTGGCGGATCGCCGGCACGGTCACCGGCGCGGTGGCCGCCGGCTCGTTCCTGGCCAACCTGGTGCCGTGGTGGCTGATGTCCCACCCTGCGATCTGGCAATACGGGCTCACCGTGGCTGGGACCGCGGTGGTGAGCGCGATCGCGCTGGGCGGCCCGTGGCGGCGGGATCCGTTCGGGCCGCCGGGCGCTGTAGCCGCGGCAACGGTCCTGATCGTCGGGCTCGATGTGATGACCGGGTCCCGTCTGCAGCTGGGGTCGCCGTTCGGCCTGTCTGTCCTCGAAGGCGGCCGGTTCTACGGCATCGGCGGGGAAGCGATCGGCCTTTATGCCGTGTGCGGCATCATCGCCGCCGCCTGGGCCGGGAATGCGCTGCTGCGGCGCCGCCGCCGCGGCCCGGTCCACGACGCGGACCGGGCTCCGGATCGCCCCGGCCGGGGCCGTGCGCTTTTCGCGGCGGCCGCGGTCGCCGTCTTCGTGGTCGTCGCCTGCGGCTGGCCGCAGTTCGGCGGGAAGGTGGGCGGGACGATCGCTCTCGTGCCTTGCTTCCTGCTGCTGCTCATGGTCATCGCCGGAGCCCGGATCACGCCGGGCCGGGTGCTGCTGGTCCTGGGCAGCGGGTTGGCCCTGTTCGCACTGTTCGCGCTCATCAACTACCTGGTCCCGGCGACCGGCCAGTCTGATATCGGGACCTTCGCCGGCAACTTGATCCACGGTCACGCCGGGGGGCTGCTGCAACGTAAATTTACCTCGATGATCGGCTCCCTCGCGGTGAACACCTATAGTCCGATGGTGCCCCTGGTCATCGTCCTGGCCGGACTGATGCTGTTCAGGCCATCGGTGTTCGGGATCAAGGCGCTGCCCCGCGGCTACTGCGCCGAGCCGCTGATGGCGATCACCCTGGCGATGATGTGGCTGGTTTGCGTGCTCGGCTGGTTTGCGGATGACTCGGGCATCATTGTGCCGGCGACGGCGCTGCCGCTGGCCCTCCCGCTCGGGTTTGCTCTACTGGCGGGTGTCCCATTTATGAGGGACGATACGGCCGAACGCGGGTGGGCGATCACCGGGTCCTCCGTCACCGGCCGGATTGGCTAGCCGGGCAACGGGCGGTACAGAAGGAGAACGGGTGCAATACCAGCTTTCGCGGCGCATCGCTGGGCCGTTCCTGCACGGGCTGTGGCGGCCGCAGGTCATCGGCGCGGAGAACATTCCCGCCACGGGCGGCGCCATCCTGGCGTCCAACCACCTGTCCGTGCTGGACTCGGTGTTCCTCCCGCTGATGCTGACGCGGCCGGTGACGTTCGCGGCGAAGTCCGAGTACTTCACCAGCAAGCGGCCTGGCCTGCGGCTGATGGGCGTTTACCTGAAGGCGACCGGCCAGCTGTCGGTCGACCGGGCGGGCGCCCGCGCCGCCCAGGAGATGCTCGAGGGGGCGCTGGCCCTGCTGCGCAGCGGGGAACTGTTCGGCATCTATCCCGAGGGCACCAGGTCCCCGGACGGCCGCCTGTACCGGGCCCGGCCCGGGGTGGGCTGGCTGGCCATCAACTCCGGGCTGCCGGTCATCCCGGTGGCCATGATCGGCACGGACCGGGTGCTGCCGCCGGGCCGGGTCATCCCCCGGCTGGGCCGGATCGAGATACGGATCGGCAAACCGATGACCTTTGATGGCATCGGAGGCGGCGAATACGGGGCCCCGGGCAAGGCGCGCCGGGCCATCGCCGACGAAGTGATCGGGGCGATTCGGCAGCTGTCCGGGCAGGAGTACGTGTCCATGTACGCGACCGTGCGTAAGGAGCAACTCGCCGCCGGGGCTTAAGGCTGCTGGCCGGTATCTCCTGCGGGCGGCTCCGGCTCATCCCGCGGTGGCGGCGCGGACGGGAATGGCTGGGTCAGCGCCGCCGGATTCCAGATGTAGAGCGGGCCGGAGGGCCTGTCACGCCCCGGCCCGCCCGGACCGGTCGGGCCGTCATCCTCGCCCGGCCCGTCCGCCGAGGCATGCCTGCCGGAGTAAGGCGGGTACCGTGGCCTGGCCGCCCCGCCTGCGGGCAGGTCTGGCGGGGAGGCCGGAGCGGGGCCGGTGCCGCCCGGCGGCCGCGCCGGCGTGTCGTGCCCTGCGCTGTCGGCCGGCGTTTCCGGCGGGCCGGCCGGGTGCCCGGGCCCGGCTGGCCCAGACGACTCCGCGAAGCTGGAGGGCCTGCGGAGCGGCAGCCAGCCTTCCGGGGACATGCCGCCCGGGGCTGCCCTCCCCGGTAGTACTGGGCCGGCGGGGAAGCCGGGATCCACCGGGGGCACCGGTCCCGCCGAACGTAGCCGCCCGAGGGGCGGCACGGGATCCTGCGGGTCTGCCGGGCCCCGGCTGGCCGGTAGGCCTGCGCTTTCGACCGGTTCGGGCCCGGCGGGCGGGATGGGACCTGGGAAGGACGCCGACCCTGCACCCGGAAGAGCGGGACCTCCCGGACTGGTGAGCTGGCCGCGCCGCGGCAGCGGCGGTCCGGACGCGGCCACGTCCCAGGGCGCCGAAGTCGTCGGGGACGGCGGGGCGAACGAGGCAAACGGATCGGGAACGCGTTGCGCCGTATCGTGCGGCAGCCCACCTTCCGGCATGGGCGCCGGTTCCCACGGCGGTCCGCCTGGCGGAGTGACCTGAGCCCGGGGCACCGTCCTTGACACCGGCGTCACCCGGACCCGCAGGCCATGCGCGCCGATCCGGGGACTCGCCGCGGATTGGCCGCCCCGGCTGCGGTTGCGCGCTCGTCGGCCAGCTCGCCCGCCGGGCACCGTGGCGTCTGAGGGTGCATCGCCTGGGGCCGTCGCATCAGAAGCCGGGCCGTCCCTGGAACCCGTCGCCGGGACAGAACCGGCCATACCCGGCCGTGCCGCGAGGCCGGACGAGTGCGGGCCAGGAAAGGTCCCCGAAAATGGTGGCGCGCCGGGTACCGGCAGCACGCGTGGCGGTCGGCCGCTGGCGAGGGCAGGTGGCGGCCCGGGCAGCGCCCACCGGGCCGGCGCCTGCGCGGGAGCGGTCTGGCCCCCCGCCCCGGCCGGTGGCCGGTTGTCCTGGCCGCCTGGTCCGGTCCGCCAGGGCGCCGTTCCCGGCGCCCCGATCCGCCCGGCTGCGCGCTCCCCCGCAGCCGCTCGCGTGTGCCGGGCGACGCCGGCCGTGTGCCGGGCGACGCCGACCGGTGTCCCGTGCGGCCCGGGGGGAGCGTTCAGCAGGGTCCAGGGTTCCGGGGCGGGAAGGGGTCCCCGGTCCGCCCGCCGGCGCCGGACCCGGATACCGATCAAGCTCGCCAGCAGCAGAAGGATGAGCATGCCCGCGGCCATGGCCGCGTCCCGCAGCACCGTCTTGGCCCGGCCCAGGATGCCGGTTCTGGGCGGAGCGGGCCTGATCGTGTGCGGGGGTGCCGCCGCCGGTGAGCTGGCCGAGGCCGACGGTGCCGCGCGCGGGGCCGCAATGAGGGCGGCCGCCTGGACGGCTTTCAGCGCGTCCACTGTGCCCGCGCCGTAGCCCGCCCCCGTGGCGGAGGGTGGCCGGGGCACGCTGCCGGTCACCAGAGCCCGCCTGACCTGGCTGCTGTTCAGGGTGGGATACCGCGACCGGATCAGGGCCGCAATGCCTGCGACGACGGAACTGGCCGCGTCTGTGGTGCTTATGTTCCGGTATCCGGACGGCGGGCTGGCCGTCGTGAGGTCCACTCCGGGTGCGGTGAGCGCCACGTAGGACTGCCGGCTGGAGAACGCGGCCCTGACGAAGTGGCGGTCAACAGTGCCCACGGCGATGACACCCGGATAGGCCGCCGGATAGGTGGGCTCGTTTCCGTCCTCGCCATTGTCACCGGCGGGCGCGACCAGGACCGCGCCTTTCCCGAGCGCGTAGTCCACCGCCGCCTGCTCCGCGGCGCTGCCTCCGGCGGCTGCGCTGAGGCCGCCGGTCGCGGCACCGTCGGACGCGAGACTCGCGGGGTCGAGCGGCAGGCCGATCACCTGGGCGCCGTGTGCGGCGGCGTACCGGATACCCGCCGCGATCGCGGCAGGCAGGCCCTGTACAGCAGCCGGGTTCCCGTTCAGCGGGTCGGTGGCGTCAAGTACGACCCGGACGGAGAGGATCCTGGCGGCGGGCGCGATGCCGATGATCCCTGCCGCGTCTCCTACGTTGTCCCCGTGCCCGGCGATGATGCTGGCGGCGGAGGTGCCCTCGATGCCCCAGGACGGAGTTGCGGGTGTCTCACCCGATCCGGTGAAATCAGGGCCCGTGATCACGGACCCGGTTAGGTCGGGATGGTCCGCGGCTACGCCGCTGCTGAGCACGGCGACGGTGACGCCCGCGCCGCGGGTGGCGGCCCAGGCCTGCGTGACGTGCAGGTTGGCCAGCCACCATTCCTGATCGCGGATCTTGTCCGCTGCCGCCTGGGAAGCCGTCCCGGCCCGGCTCGCCGCGATGCCGCCCCGCGCCCCGGGGGCCGCCTGCGCGGGCAGGGGAGCCAGAACCGCGGTAGCGGCCGTCGTCGCCACGGTGATGGCCAGCAGTGCGCCGCTGGGCAAGCGAGGTGACACGGCGGTCACGTCTCCTCTGGACGGGGGACACGCGGCGTGCCGCCCGTTCGCGGAATCGCGGCTCCGCCCGGCTGGGCCCTCGGCGCCGTTACCCCGGCCCGTCCCTACGGTCTTGTCGTCGCATGACCATCGTGCCATGCTCCTACCCGCCCGGGGAATCGTTCCCGCCGATCTTGCCCGTCCGGGCCGCGCGATCCGGCGGATCGTAAACACCCGACTACGCTGCGCCGGAAAGCTGGGCTCGGACCAGTCCGCCGGAGCCCTCGCCGGGCCGGGCTACGGCGCGGGGCTGAGCGAGACGTGGGCCCCTGGCGGCAGCCCGAGCCGCTGGGCGGCGTCGCCGGAATTGACCGCCAGCGAGACCATGCCGGATCCGTCGGCGAACGCGACCAGCTCGCCGGGCGCGACCGCACCGAACGTTTCCCGGTAGGGCACGGTCAGCTGGCGCCGGCCGGCCCGCACCACGATATTCCGGCCGTACCGGACGCCGATGGTGTCGGCATCAGACGCGGAGATGGTCAGCTGCACGTTGCCGAACGTATCGACCGTCAGCACCTCGCCCTGAGCGGTCCCGTCGAGCAGCCGGCTGGCCGGTGGCGGCAGCGTCACCAGGTCAGACACCTCGATCTCGGTACCGGCCGACGCTAGGTCCGCCCCGGCGGCCAGCCGTGCGGCCACCGGCATGAAGATGTCACGGCCGTGGAACGTGGGAGCCGCCGCGTTGTTCAGCCATAGTTCCTTGTTGGTCAGGCTGACGGCGGCCCGCGGGCCGCCCGCCACCGATGCTGCCCACGACAGCAGGCCGTTGTCCGGGCCGACCAGGATGGCGTCACCGGCCGCAACGGCGACGCCCCGCCGCTCGGTGCCGACGCCGGGGTCGACCACCGCGACGTGCACCGCAGGCGGGAAGTAGGGAATCGTCTGGGCCAGCACCGCGGCACCGCGGCGCACGTCGCCACCCGGGATGAGGTGGGTGATGTCCATGACCGGGATCTCCGGGGCGAGCTGGGCCGCCACTCCGTGGCAGGCGGCGGTGAAGCCGTCCTCCAGCCCGTAGTCGGTGAGGAAAGTCAGACAGCGAAAAAAGGCCACGACCCGTGAGCGTACGTCGCGGGAGGCCGCCGGTACAGCGGGGCCTGGCGCCGGATTTCCCCCGGCCGCCCGCCGCCCGCCTACGATGAGCGTGTCCGGGAGGAGGGCCATATGGCGGAACTGTCCGAGCGTGACGTCCAGATCCTGGCCTTCGAAGGGCGGTCCTGGCGGCACCCGGGCGCGAAGGAGCAGGCCATGCGGGACGTGCTGGACCTGGCCCCCACCCGCTACTACCAGATCCTCAACGAGCTGATCGACACGCCGGAGGCTCTCCGGTTCGATCCTGTGCTCATCAAGCGGCTGCGCAGGCAGCGCTCCCGGCGGCAGCGAATTCGCTCGCCGCGAACTTCCGACTAGGGCGGCGTGTTGCGAGAACATGGAGATGCCGGTCATGAGCCCTGAACGCGCGGTAGCCGGGCTTCCCCGGCCCACGACCCCCGAGGGGCGGGCCGGGCTGGACGCGCTGGTGTCCGCGCCGGGCAGCGCGCTGATCGCTTGCGACTACGACGGCACGCTCTCGCCGATCGTGAGCGACCCGGCCGCGGCGCGCGGCCTGCCCAGCGCGATCGCCGCGCTGCGGCGGCTGGCCCCGTGCATTGGCACGCTGGCCGTCATCACCGGCCGGCCTGTCGCGGAGGCGGTCGAGCTCGGCGAGCTGGCCAGCGTGCCCGGCCTCATCGTGCTCGGCCACTATGGCCGGGAGCGCTGGGAGAACGGCCGGGTCACCGCGCCGCCCGCGCCGCCGGGCGTAGCCACGGCCCGGCGCGAGCTGCCCGGTGTGCTCCGGGCGGCGGATGCTCCCGGCGGGGTCCGGATCGAGGACAAGGGGGGCGCCCTGGCCGTGCACACCCGGGGGACCGCCGACCCGGACGCCGCCCAGGCCCGGCTGCGCAGCCCGCTCGAGGCGCTCGCGGAGCGGACCGGGCTCGTGCTGGAGCCCGGCCGCCGGGTCATCGAGCTGCGGCCGCCCGGTACGGACAAGGGCGTGGCGCTGACGGACCTGGCCGCCCAGCGGGCGGCGGGGTCGGTTCTGTTCTGCGGCGATGACCTTGGTGACCTGCCCGCCTTCGCCGCCGTCCGGGCTCTGCGCTCCGACGGAATCCCCGGCCTCACCGTCGTGAGCGCCGCCCCCGAATCAGAAGTCCCCCCCAGCGAAGCCGACCTGCCGGTAGACGGCCCCGAAGGCATAGCCGCCCTCCTCACCGCCATAGCGGACGCCATCAGTTAGCTGTGCTGGCCGGGGGGGACCCCCGGAACCCCCCGAATGCGGCCTGCACCTCAGCGGGAATCGGGGGGTCCAGGGGGTCGCCCCCCCGGATCAACCGAGGGCGTCGAGCTGGGAGGTGAGCCACTGGGCGGGGGCCTTGCTGGCGGCGGCCGAGGCCAGGGCCGTGCACCGGCGCCGGCGTTCATCCTCCGGCATCAGCAGCGCCTGGTGCATCGCGTTCGCGGTGGCGCTGACGTCGTACGGGTTGACGAGCAGCGCGTCCGATCCGAGCAGCGCGGCCGCGCCCGCCTCGCGGGACAGGACCAGCGCGCAGCCGTGGTCGGACAGCACCGGTCCCTCCTCGGCGACCAGGTTCATGCCGTCCCGGATCGGATTGACGACCAGCACGTCCGCGGCGCGGGCTGCGGCCAGCGACCGCGCATAGTCGTCCTTCACCTCGAGGACCAGCGGATTCCAGTCCGCGGTGGCGAACTCCTCGGTGATCCTGGCCGCCGTCTTCAGCACTTCCTCCGTGTACTCACGGTAACCCGGAACGTTGCCCCGGGACGGATAGGCGAAGGCGACGTGGATGACCCTGCCGCGCCACTCGGGACGGGTGGTGAGCAGCTCCCGGTAGGCGGCCAGCCCGCGCAGGATGTTCTTGGACAGTTCGGTCCGGTCGATCCGGACGATCAGCTTTCGGCCCGCCGCCGCCTCGGTCAGCGCGCTGACGTGTGCTTCGACGTCGGCGCCCCGGGCCCGCTCGCGCAGGGCCGGGGCGTCGACGCCCAGCGGGTGGACGCCTACGCCGGTGACATGGCCACGGTGGATGACACGCTGTGCGGCCCGGTCGACCTGAGCCCCCAGCAGCGCCTCACAGCAGTCGAGGAAGGCGTCGGCCCACCGCTGGCACAGGAAACCCACGTGGTCGGCGCCCAGCATGCCATCGAGTACGGCCCCGCCGGCGTAATCGGGAAGGATCCGGTAGTAGTCCACCGGCGCCCAGGGCGTGTGCGAGAAGTGCGCGATCCGGATGCCAGGTACGAGTTCCCGCAGCATCCGCGGGACCAGCGCCAGGTGGTAGTCCTGCACGAGCACGCGAGCCGCGGCTGGCTCCGGCGCCGCACTACGGGCGAGCGCGCTCGCGAACGCCTCGTTGTAAGCGATGTAGGACTGCCAGTCGCGCCGGAATGCGGGCCCGAAGCGCGGCTGGACCGGGGTGTCGAACAGCAGATGATGGACGAACCACAGCGTGGCGTTGGCTACGGCGTTGTAGGCGCCCTGAAAGGTGTCGGCCGGGATGTCCAGCGCACGGACCGAGGTCCGGCCGCCGGCCGCGCCGCCGGCCTCGATCCCGAACCGGCTGCCGTCCGGGTCCTGGCGGGCCGCCTCGCGGTCGGCGTCACTGAGTGCCGCGCAGATCCACATCACCTCAGCCCGGTCCGAAAGCGACGCCAGGCCGGGCATGAGCCCGGACACCAGGCCGCCGCCGCCGCGCCGTGCGGACAGGCTCCCGTCCGGGGCCAGCGTGAAGGAAAGAGGGCCGCGGTTCGACGCGACCAGCAGGCGGCCGCCGTCCCGGGGGGCGCCGGGGCCAGGGGCGGCCTGAGCCGCCGGGGTGCCCTGGGGGCCGGCTGCCCGGGAAGTGGCTGCCTCCCCGGCGTCAGCATCGCCGTCGGCCGCGCCGTCGCCCGCGGCGGCCTCCCCGGCCGCCGTCTCGGGACGCAGGCTGGTGTCGTAACCCATATCCTGGCAGGCTAGCGGAGGAACATGACCCAGCGCCGGCCGGTCCGATGAGCGATATCCCATGCTGCGGCATCCCTCATGTTCGGTTAAAGTTCAGGTAAGGCGTGTCCGATAGGAAACAGCCTCGTTACAAGGAGCGCTCTGCGCCCTCGTGGCACAACTTAAGAAGCTCATCTAGAGGGGTGGAGGGATCGGCCCGGTGAAGCCCCGGCAACCGTCACGATGATGCTCTGCCCAGAGGGGTAATCCCTGAGGCCGCATCGTGAGAGGTGCCAACTCCGGCCCGAGGTCGAGGTGACCCGGGAAAGATGGGGAAGAAAGGGCCTCGTACCGTGAGCACATCTGCCACTGAGAAGAATCACGCTGTCCGCGATCGCGCCGCTGCGCCGGCACCGTCCGCGTTCGGCTACGCGACCCACCTGTCCTGCCGCGAGTGCGGCCGCACCCGCGAGCTGGGCCCCTACTACGCCTGCGAGGACTGTTTCGGCCCGCTCGAGGTCGCCTACGATTTCCCGGCGCTGACCAGGGCCGAAATCGAGTCCGGCCCGCGGAACATGTGGCGTTACGCCAAACTGCTGCCGGTCCCGGCCGATATCGCCGAACGGCCGACCACCGAGCCGGGCTACACGCGCCTTATCCGCGCGGACAACCTCGCGAACGCGCTCGGCATGCGCCGGCTCTGGGTCAAGGACGACCGGGACAACCCGACCCACTCGTTCAAGGACCGCGTCGTCGCGGTGGCACTCGCCGCAGCGATGGAGATGGGGTTCAAGGTGCTCGCCTGCCCGTCGACGGGAAACCTGGCCAACGCGGTCGCCGCGGCCGCCGCCCGGGCCGGTATCCGCTCCATAGTGCTCGTCCCGGCCGATCTGGAGCAGCAGAAGATCATCACCACCGCCGTCTACGGCGGGACGTTCGTCCTCGTCGACGGGAACTACGACGACGTCAACCGGCTAGCCTCCGAACTGGCCGGCGAGCATGAGGACTGGGCGTTCGTCAACGTCAACGTCCGGCCCTACTACGCGGAGGGGTCCAAGACCCTCGGCTTCGAGATCGCCGAGCAGCTCGGCTGGCGGCTGCCTCAGCAGGTCGTCGTGCCCATCGCCTCCGGTGCGCAGCTCACCAAGGTCGACAAGGGATTCCGTGAGCTGGCCGCGCTGGGCCTGGTGGACGACAGCGGCTGGCGGGTGTTCGGCGCCCAGGCCACCGGCTGCTCGCCGGTCTCGGCCGCCTTCGCCGCGGGCCACGATGTCGTCGCGCCGGTCCGCCCGGCTACCATCGCCAAGTCGCTGGCCATCGGAAACCCCGCCGACGGCCCGTACGTGCTGGACGTGGTCCGCCGGACCGGCGGTGTCATCGCGGACGTGAGCGACGAGGAGATCGTCGACTCGATCCGCCTGCTGGCCGCTACCGAAGGGGTCTTCGCGGAGACCGCCGGCGGAGTGACGCTGGGCGTGCTGCGCAAGCTTCTCGCGGCCGGGCAGCTCGATCCGGGGGCGGAGACCGTGATAATCAACTCCGGCGACGGCCTGAAGACGCTGGACGCGGTGGTGGGAGCGCTGCCCGTGCCGCCTCTCGTCCGGCCGACGCTGGAATCATTCCGAGAGGCGGGCGTCGAATGAGCGTGTCAGTCCGAATTCCCACCATTCTGCGCTCCTACACGGGCGGCGCGGCGGAGGTAAGCGCCGATCACGGCACGCTGCGCGAAGTGATCGCCGGGCTGGACGCCGCCTACCCCGGCATCGCCGGCCGGATCGTCGACGACGGCGGGAAGCTCCGCCGGTTCGTCAACGTCTACGTCGGGGAGGAAGATGTCCGGTTCGCGCAGGGCCTTGACACCCTTGTCCCCTCGGGCGCGCAGGTTTCGGTCATCCCCGCGGTGGCCGGCGGTTAGGCGGCTTTCGCCGTCCCATTCGTGGTAGCCGTTTGCTTGCAGTCTGTGCGCGCTTATCCCCGGAGATCTGGCCCGTCCGGTTCGTGTACGCGGTAATCTTCTGTCTGGTCGACATCGGTCGGACCCGCTCCTTGGCGTGGGCCGGGCAATGCGATCGAACGGGTTCCGCGTTGCAAGGGCGGAGCTCGAGGCCCGAGCACAGTTAGGGAGTTGTGTGGAAAATGGCTCAGGGCACCGTCAAGTGGTTCAACGCGGAGAAGGGCTACGGCTTCATCGCCGTGGATAACGGCAAGGACGTGTTCGTCCACTTCTCAGCAATTCAGGCGGACGGGTACCGCTCGCTTGAAGAGGGCCAGCGGGTGGAGTTCGAGATCACGCAGAGCGACCGGGGGCAGCAGGCCGACGCTGTCCGCTTGGTCTGAAGCTCTGACGTCAGATCGGCCCGGCCCGCGCGGGGGCCGGGCCTTTCTGTATGCCCACAGCGAGACCGGCTCCCCACGTTTGCACTCTCTCGGTGAGAGTGCTAAACATGGCGTTGGCACTCTCTTATGAGAGTGACAGCGTTAGGCGGGATCGGGCGATAGGACCTGTGCTCGCGGGCAGGAAATGACTGCTTGCGGCTCAGGCCAGCCGTCGCGGGCGTCGGCCCGATCCGCTAGCAAGCCACGAAGGACTGGAGCCTATGGCAGCGAAGATGATCGCGTTTGACGAGGACGCCCGGCGCGGCCTCGAGCGCGGCATGAACCAGCTCGCCGACGTCGTGAAGGTAACCCTCGGCCCCAGGGGCCGGAACGTGGTACTCGAGAAGAAGTGGGGCGCCCCCACGATCACCAACGATGGCGTGTCCATCGCCAAGGAGATCGAGCTCGAGGACCCGTGGGAGAAGATCGGCGCGGAGCTCGTTAAGGAAGTAGCCAAGAAGACTGACGACGTTGCGGGTGACGGCACCACCACCGCCACCGTGCTCGCCCAGGCGCTCGTGCGTGAGGGCCTGCGTAACGTCGCCGCCGGCGCCAACCCGATGTCGCTCAAGCGCGGCATCGACGCGGCTGTCGAGCGGGTGAGCGAGGAACTGTCCAAGCTGGCCAAGGACGTGGAGACCAAGGAGCAGATCGCCTCCACCGCGTCCATCTCGGCTGGTGACCCCGCCATCGGCGAGATGATCGCCGAAGCCATGGACAAGGTGGGCAAGGAAGGCGTCATCACCGTTGAGGAGAGCAACACCTTCGGCCTTGAGCTTGAGCTCACCGAGGGCATGCGCTTCGACAAGGGTTACATCGCGCCGTACTTCGTCACCGACCCCGAGCGTCTCGAGGCCGTCCTGGATGATCCGTTCATCCTCGTGGTCAACTCGAAGGTCTCGGCCAACAAGGACCTGCTGCCGCTGCTCGACAAGGTCGTGCAGTCGGGCAAGCCGCTCGTCATCATCGCGGAGGACGTCGAGGGCGAGGCCCTGGCGACGCTCATCGTGAACAAGATGCGCGGCCTGTTCAAGTCGGTTGCGGTCAAGGCCCCTGGTTTCGGTGACCGCCGCAAGGCCATGCTCGGCGACATCGCGATTCTCACCGGCGCTCAGGTCATCAGCGAGGAGCTGGGCCTGAAGCTGGAGAACGCCGACGTCGACGTGCTCGGCCGGGCGCGCAAGGTCGTCGTCACCAAGGACGAGACGACGATCGTGGACGGTGCCGGTGACGCGGACCAGATCGCGGGCCGCGTGAACCAGATCCGCACGGAGATCGACAACACCGACTCCGACTACGACCGCGAGAAGCTGCAGGAGCGGCTGGCCAAGCTGGCTGGCGGCGTCGCCGTCATCAAGGCCGGCGCAGCGACCGAGGTCGAGCTGAAGGAGCGGAAGCACCGCATCGAGGACGCCGTGCGCAACGCCAAGGCGGCCGTCGAGGAGGGCATCGTGCCCGGCGGTGGTGTGGCGCTGATCCAGGCCGGCAACAGCGCGTTCCAGAAGCTGGAGCTGACGGGCGACGAGTCCACCGGCGCGGCGATCGTTCGCCGGGCCCTGGAGGAGCCGCTCAAGCAGATCGCGATCAACGCCGGCCTCGAGGGCGGCGTCGTGGTGGAGAAGGTCAAGGGCCTCAAGCCCGGCCACGGCCTGAACGCCGCCACCGGTGAGTACGTGGACATGCTGAAGACCGGGATCAACGACCCCACGAAGGTCACCCGTTCGGCGCTGCAGAACGCATCGTCGATCGCCGGTCTGTTCCTCACCACCGAGGCAGTGATCGCCGAGAAGCCGGAGAAGGAGAAGGCTCCCGCCGCCCCCGGTGGCGGGGACATGGACTTCTAGTCCAGCCTTTACCGTCGAGGGCCCGGGGGTTCCCCCGGGCCCTCGTTTTTCGGCTCTTTGAGTTGAGCCGTCCGGCCAGGCCAGCCTCCGGTCGGGGGCTGGTAAGAGCCGGCCGGCCCGGTTCCGGGTATGCCGTCCGCTCCGCGGGGCGGCTAGCCTAGGAAGCGTCCGTAGCATCGGATCGATCACGGTATTTGCCGTTTCGTCAGCTTTTCTATTCACGTGAGGTCTGCGCGTGCCTACCGGCAAGGTGAAGTGGTACGACTCCGAGAAGGGGTTTGGTTTCCTCGCCCGCGACGACGGGGGCGAGGTCTTCATGCACTCGTCCGCCCTCCCCTCCGGGACCACCTCGCTGCGTCCCGGCCAGCGCGTGGAGTTCGGCGTCGCGGAGGGCCGCAAGGGCGCGCAGGCGCTGCAGGTACGGCTCCTCGAGCCGCCGCCCACGGTGGCCGTGAAGGTCGCCAGGAAGAAGCCGGATGAGATGGTCGTGATCGTCGAGGACCTGATCAAGCTGCTGGACGGGGTGTCGAACACCTACCGGCGGGGCAAGCACCCGGACAGCCGTGACGCCAAGAAGATCGGCGCCGTGCTGCGGGCCGTCGCCGACGACGTAGAAGCCGGCTGAGAACCGGGCCCGGGCCGCGCCGTCTGGTGCGCCCGTACCCAGTTCCCGTGCGGCGGTGTCCCGGGCCGGTCCCTCGGGTCAGTCGGCCAGCGACGCGGTGGCCGGGCCGGTCAGCAGGCGCCGCCGCCGTGACAGCACCAGCAGCACGATGGCGCCGGCCAGGCCGGCCGCGCTGATCCACAGGCCCGTCGCCCCGCTGCCTGTCATCGAGACCAGCACGCCTGCGAGGCCGCCGGCCACCCAGGAGACCTGGTGGATCGTCTCGGATATGGCGAACGTGGAGGTCCGGGTCTGCTCCGGGACCTCCCGCTGCACCGTCGAGTCCAGGGCGAGCTTGGCCAGTACGGTCCCGGCCGACGCGACGAAAGCGACGATCAGGGCCGTGCCCAGGCCGAAGAACACGGCGCACACGGCCGACGCCGCCGCGGACACGATCAGCACACCGAAGGCCATCAGGTGCGGTACGCGGGAGCGGAACAGCGCACCGGCGGCGGTGCCGAGCAGGCCGCCTGCCGCCGCAGCGAAGACCAGCGCGCCCAGCGCGAGGTTCTGCGAGAAACCGTGAAAATGGGCACTGCGCAGCAGGAACGCCAGGAAGAACACCATGAAGCCGGCGAACACGCGCACCGCCGCGTTGGCCCATATCGCCTCGGCCACGATGGGCCCGGCCGCCCGCAGCCGCCCCCTCCGCTTCGGCCTGGCCGCCTGTGGTACCGGCTCCTGCCGCGGCGCCGCATCCGGCGCGGCCTGGCCGGCCGCATGACGCGGCGCCGCGTCGCCCACATGGGGCGGGATGCTGTCGATGTGGTCGGGGACCCGGGCGCCCAGTACCGTGGCCCCCAGGTAGACCAGCGTGCCGATGCGCAGCACCCAGGGCGCTCCGGCCACATGCTGGATGCCGAAGGCCACGGGCGCGGCGATCGTCGAGGCCAGCACGGCGCCCAGCCCGTTCCGTGCGTTGGCCGTGACCAGCGTGATCTCGGCCGGCAGCAGGCGCGGGGTCACCGAGCTGCGGGTGATGGCGTACGCCTTCTGCAGCACCAGCACGCCGAACGCCGCCGGGAAGAGCGTGACCGGATCACCGGTGACCGCGCCGGACATCGCCCAGCACAGCAGGCCGCGCGCCAGCAGGGTCCCCATCAGGATGTAGCGGCGGCCCTGCCGGACCCGGTCCAGCAGCGGCCCGATGAAGGGTGCCAGCAGCGCAAACGGCGCCACGGTCAGGACCAGGTACAGCACGACCTGACTGCGGGCCTCGTGCAGCGACGTGTTGAAGAAGACGGTGCTGGCCAGGGCCACCGCGACGAAGGCATCCCCTGCGCTGCCCGCCGCGGTCAGCTCGATCAGGCTCGACAGCCCGGTACGCCCCGCACCGGACGCGCCGCTCAGCCGGTGCACGAAGCGCCCCAGCCCCCGGCCGACTGAGGTGCCGGCGTGCCCGGCGGAACGGGCCGCGCGCCCGGTCGCCCGCCGTGCCTCCGCCAGTCCCATGCTTTTAGTATTCTTCGCGCCCGAGGATGCGGCGACCAGAGCCCAGCCCGAATTCCCCGATAGCTGGCCCATGCAGTCCACCGGATGAGCGAGAATAAATAATCGTGAGCCCAATCCGTGTCCGCAGCAAAGAGCCCGATCAGGCGTGCGCGGAAGCCGTTGGCCTGGCGCGTGCCGCACTGGAGGACGTCGTCGGCGCCCAGCAGGTCGGCGAGCATCTCGGTATCGAGGTGGGCGGCGACCGGGTCGTCACCCACCTGTTCGACTGTCTCGACCCCGCCTACCCCGGCTGGCGCTGGGCCGTGACCGTGACGCGCGCCTCGCGGGCCAAGAACGTCACGGTCGACGACAGCGCGCTGCTGCCCGGTCCCGACGCGATCCTGGCCCCTGCCTGGGTGCCCTGGCGTGACCGGCTGCAGCCCGGCGACGTCGGCGTGGGCGACCTGCTCCCGGCCCATGACGACGACGAACGGCTCGTTCCGATGGTGATGCTGGCCGGCGACGACGCGGTGGTCGACTGGTACGACGACGGGCCGCCAGAGCCGCCGGATCCGCCCGGGGCGCGGGAGGCGCCCGGCCCGGCCTTTCCCGGCCGGCCTCGGGTACTATCCCCGGCCGGTCGCGACGAGACTGCAGAGCGCTGGTACGAGAGCGAGCACGGCCCGAGCACGCCGCTGGCCCGCGCCGCCCCGGCCACCTGCGCGAGCTGCGGCTTCTTCGTGCCGCTCAGCGGTGTGCTCGGCCAGGTGTTCGGCGGCTGCGCGAATGCCTACGCCCCGGACGACGGCCGGATCGTGTCCGGCGACCACGGCTGCGGTGCGCACTCCGAATCGGCGCTGGCCGATACCCCCGGCCAGACCATCTTGCCGGTGATCGACGAGTTCGGCTACGACCTGGTGGACCTGCCCGGCGTCTCGCTGGACGAGACGGTCTTCGAGTCGTTCAGCGGCGGCGCCTGACCAGGCTCCGGGCCTGCCGACCGGGCGGCGCGGCGCTCGGCAGCGGTGGCCCGGCGGCGCTGCAGGTGCGGCACGTACCACAGGCCGAAAAACCCGAGCACCAGACCAGTCGTGCAGGTCCAGACCCACCAGCGCTCCGCGGGCGGCAGGCTGTCCCGGATGATCAGGACGACGACGAGGGCGATGGCCCATCCGGCCGTGATGACGGCGGTGATCAGCCCGGCGTTTCCCTCCAGCGGAGGCGGCGGCGAGCGGCGCGGGGAAGCCACGAGAGCCAGGTTACGTGGCGCACGCGCCCCCTGTGACAACTCGCGCCCGGGATGCTCCCTGCCGCACCCCCGTCCGTGATGTACTTTCATCGTCCGACCGCAGGCGCCCGTGGCCTGCTTGTGCGCGATAGGCGGTTTGCGGAATCCTCCGGTCCCGCATATCGTTAGCTAAAGTAATGAGTTGGGCTAATGAACATGACACTTATGCAGGCAAAGTCAGCGCAGACCAGGTCCGACGCGGGCCTGGCCACCACGCTGCGGATCTCGGTCAGCCGGCTCGCGCGCCGGCTCCGGGTCGAACGCACCTCGCATGGCATGCCGGAGGCAGAGCTGTCCGACACGCAATTCGCCGCCCTTTCGGCGCTGGAGCGCCACTCGGCCATGAGTCCGGGCGAGCTCGCCGAGTACGAGAAGGTGCAGCCCCCTTCGATGACCCGCGTCATCGCGGTTCTGGAGGAGCGCGGCCTGGTGATGCGGGCGCCGCACACGACCGACCGGCGTCAGGTCGTCCTGACCGTGACGGAGGAAGGCCGGGCCGCGGTGCTGCGGGCACGCCGGCGCCGGGACGAGTGGCTGGCCAGGCGGCTCAAGGAGCTCACCCCGCGGGAGCGGGCGGCCCTGCGCGCCGCGGCGCCGATTCTGGAGAAGCTCAGCCAGTCCTGACGTCCCCGGCACCTGCGCAAAGCCGTGCGCCGGGCCGGACCGGCCGCAGCCGGATGTTCACCTCGCTGCGCACCCGCAACTACCGGCTCTTCGCGGCCGGCCAGGTCGTCTCCAACAGCGGAACCTGGATGCAGCGGACCGCCCAGGACTGGCTGGTGCTGGAAGTATCGCACGGCAGCGGTACCGCGCTCGGCATCGCCGCCGGCCTGCAGTTTCTTCCGCTCCTGCTGTTCAGCCTCTGGGGCGGGGCGATCGCCGACCGGTTCCCCAAGCGCCGCATCCTGCTCATCACGCAGAGCCTCATGGGCGCTCTGGCGCTCGTCCTGGGCATCCTCGCGCTGACCGGAACGGTCCGGCTGTGGCAGGTCTACCTGCTCGCGCTCGCCCTCGGCATGGTCACCGTAGTGGACAACCCGACCCGGCAGACCTTCGTGACTGAGATGGTCGGGCAGACCGACATGCCGAACGCGATCGCGCTCAACAGCGCCATCTTCAACCTGGCCCGGATCGCCGGCCCCGCCATCGCCGGGATCGTCATCGGCCTGGTCGGCACGCCCACCGCGTTCCTGGTCAACGCCGCTTCCTACGGCGCGGTGATCACCGGGCTGCTGCTGATGCGCCCGGGAGAGCTCCTGCCGATCAAGCGGGTGGCGCGGGCCAAGGGCCAGCTCCGGGAGGCGCTGAACTACCTGCGGGGAGCACCGCGCATCTGGGTCCCGATGACGATGCTGTTCTTCGTCGCCACGTTCGGCATGAACTTTCAGGTCACTACGGCCCTGATGTCGCGGGGCGTGTTCCACACTGGCGCCGCCGCGTTCGGCCTGGCCTCGACCGCCTACGCCGCCGGGGCCCTGGGCGGGGCGCTGCTGGCGGCCAGGCGCCGCCGCCCGTCGGCCCGGCTGCAGGTTGCGGTCGCGCTGGCGTTCGGGATCCTGGAGACAGCCTCGGGGCTCATGCCGGCCTACTGGGCCTTCCTCCTGCTGCTGCTGCCGACCGGCCTGTCGGTGGTCCTGTACACGACGGCGGCGAACTCCGCTACCCAGCTCGGCACCGATCCGCAGATGCGCGGCCGGGTCATGGGCGTGTACATGCTGGTGTTCCTGGGCGGGGCCCCGATCGGCTCCCCGCTGATCGGCTGGATCGCCGAGCAGTTCGGCCCGCGGATGAGCCTGATCTCGGGCGGCTGGTCTCGGCCATCGCGGCCATCGTGGCCGGGGTCGTGCTGTCTCGCGCCACCGGGACAGGCATGCGGGCGGGGCTGCGGTCCCTGGCCCCGTACCGCGGCGGCGTCCGCCGGCCACCGCTGCCCAGCCCCGAAGCAGACCAGCAAGCCGCCGCCTGAGCGGCTGCCGCGCCGCGGAAGCCAGCGCCGGAGCGGGCCGGGACTGCTACCAATGACCGCATGAGGCTGTTCGTCGCTATCACGCCGCCGCCGGCGGCGCTCGGCGAGCTCGAAGCGGCGGTCGCGCCGGTGCGCGGCCAGTGGCCCGAGCTGCGCTGGACCGGCCATCCCGACTGGCATGTCACCCTGGCCTTCCTCGGCGAGATCGGTGAGCCGGCGGCCGGGCGGCTGGCTTCGCGGCTGGAGCGTGCCGCCGCCCGGCACCATCCGCTCCAGCTGGCGCTCGCCGGCGCCGGCGCGTTCCCCTCGGCCGCCCGGGCCCGGGTGCTCTGGTGCGGGCTCAGCGGTGACCGCGCTGAACTCGCCCGCCTGGCCGCTTCGGTGGCCGCTGCCGCCCGCCGGGCCGGGGCAGGCCCGGCCGCTACGGAGCAGGCGTTCCGCCCGCACCTGACGCTGGCCCGCGGCCGCATCCCGGCCGACGCCCGCGCCCTTGTGCGGGCGCTCAGCGGGTACCAGGGGCCGTCCTGGACCGCGGACCGCCTTCACCTCATCCACAGCAGGCTCGGCCGGCAGCCGCGCTACGCAACGGTGGGCAGCTGGGCGATCGGCGGGGGTTAGGTGGGCCGGCAGGCGGATAGGCTCAGCACGTGACTCGCGTGCCTCGCTGGCTTCTTCCGGCCGCGCTCGCGCTGCTGGTGCTCACCGTGCTGATCGGCTCCCTGGTGCGCTGAAGCGCGGTCGTGCGCTGAAGCGCGGTCGTGCGCTGAAGCGCGGTCGTGCGCTGCCGCACGGCGGTCCAGGGCAACCCTCGGCCGGGCACCGGGTGCCGTGGTCAGAGGCGTTCCACCACGTAGTCGACGCAGGCGGTCAGGGCCTCAACATCGCCGGGGTCGACGGCGGGGAACATGCCGATCCGGAGCTGGTTTCGGCCCAGCTTGCGGTACGGCTCGGTGTCCACGATGCCGTTCGCGCGCAGCACCGCCGCCACCGCCGCCGCGTCGAGGTCTCCGGTGAAGTCGATCGTCCCCACCACCTGCGAACGCTGGGCCGGGTCCGCCACGAACGGCACCGTATAGGGCGTCTTCTCGGCCCAGGTGTACAGCCGCGCCGCGGAATCGGCGGTCCGGGCTGTCGTCCAGGCCAGGCCGCCATGGGCCAGCATCCAGTCGATCTGGTCCGCGAACAGCAGCAGGGTCGCGACGGCCGGGGTGTTGTAAGTCTGGTCCTTGGCCGAGTTCTCGATCGCGGTCGGCAGCGAAAGGAATCCGGGCACGTAACGGCCGCTAGCGGTGATCTCGGCCACGCGCTCCAGGGCAGCGGGCGACATGAGTGCGATCCACAGGCCGCCATCGGCACCGAAGCATTTCTGCGGTGCGAAGAAGTACACGTCGAAGTGACCCGGGTCGACCGGCAGGCCGCCTGCGGCGCTGGTGGCGTCCACGAGGAGTAGCGAGCCCGGGTCCGCGCCGGGCACGCGCCGGATCGGCATGGCCACCCCGGTCGAGGTCTCATTGTGGGTGAGCGCGTAGGCGTCCAGGCCCGGCTGCGCGGCCGGCTCGGGGTGAGTGCCCGGTTCGGACTCGATGACGGCCGGGGTGTCCAGCCACGGGGCCCCCGCGACCACGGCAGCGAACTTCGCGGAGAACTCGCCGAACGTGAGGTGCTGGGACCGGGCCCGGATCAGCCCGAAGGCGGCGGCATCCCAGAAGGCGGTCGTCCCGCCGTTACCAAGCACGACCGCGTAATCGTCCGGCAGCGCGAAGAGGCCGGCCAGCCCGGCCCGAATCCGGCCGACCAGGGACCGCACCGGCGCCTGCCGGTGAGACGTCCCCAGATACCTGGCTCCCGAACTGGCCAGGGCCGCCACCTGGCCGGCGCGCACCTTGGACGGCCCGCTGCCGAACCTGCCGTCGGCGGGCCTCATCTCGGGAGGAATGACGACGCTGGTCACCGCATCAGCCTATCCACGGCTGGTCACCGGTGGCGCCGGTGCTCAGCAACGACGGGTGCCCCGGGCCAGGCCCGGGGCACCCGTCGGTGATCGCCGGGAGCGTCCGGTGGCCTACACCTTGTCCAGCACGTCAGCAGCGCCGGGTACGTCGCGCGCCGGGCGGGAGGCCGGGCCGACGTAACGGGCGCTGGGACGGATCAGCCGGCCGGTGCGCTTCTGCTCCAGGATGTGCGCGGCCCACCCCGCGGTGCGCGCACAGCTGAACATGGAGGTGAACATGTTGGCCGGGATCCCGGCGAAATCGAGGACGATGGCCGCCCAGAATTCCACGTTGGTCTCCAGCACCCGGTCAGTCCGCCGGGCCCGGAGCTCCGCCAGTGCGGCGTTCTCCAGCGCCAGGGCTGCCTCGTACTGGGGCGCGCCGAGTTCCTTGGCGGTCCGCCGCAGCACCCGGGCGCGTGGGTCCTCGGCCCGGTAGACGCGGTGCCCGAAACCCATCAGCCGGTCGCCCCTGTCGAGCACCTGCTTCACGTAGGCATCCGCGTCACCGGTGCGCTCCACCTCCTCGATCATGTGCAGGACCCGCGCCGGGGCGCCGCCGTGCAGCGGCCCGGACATCGCCCCGACCGCGCCGGACATTGCGGCCGCGGCATCCGCGCCGGTCGAGGCGATGACGCGGGCGGTGAACGTGGAGGCGTTCATGCCATGCTCGGCGGCCGACACCCAGTAGGCGTCGACGGCCTTGACGTGCCGGGGGTCAGGGTCGCCCCGCCAGCGGATCATGAACCTCTCGGCGATCGTCTTGCCCTCGTCCACCTTGCGCTGCGGCACGATAGGCAGGCCCAGACCGCGCGCCGACTGCGCTACGAACGACAGCGCGGTCACCGAGATCCGGGCCAGATTGTCCCGGGCCTCGTCGTCGCCGATGTCGAGCAGCTGCCTGATGCCCCACGTGGGAGCCAGGGTGGCGAGAGCGCTCTGCACGTCGACCCGGATGTCGCCGGAATGCACGGGGAGAGGGTAGCCATCGGCCGGGAGAAGACCCGGGGTGTACGCGTTATCCACCAGGAGGCCCCACACGTAGCCGAACGTGACGTGGCCCGTCAGTTCCTCGATATCCACCCCGCGGTAGCGGAGCGAGCCGCCTTCCTTGTCGGGCTCGGCGATCTCGGACTCGAAGGCGATTACGCCCTCCAGCCCTGGCTTGAAGTCGGACATCGTGTCTCCTTCTCCTTGCGCGATGGCGCCGCACGCGCGCCTGTTGGCGGTTCGCGTCGGGGCGCCGTTCACCGCGTCGGTCCTGCCGTAACCCGCGCCAGCTGCACGCAGCCGGCGGGACGCGAAAGGGCCGCGCGGTCTAGACCGCGCATATCTCTTTTATTCAATATCCGTAGACCTACCTAACGGTAGCCGACAGCAATGTGAGGATCGTTACTTATGAAACCGGGTGCACCTCGCTGCCACTTGCAAGCTACCTCCGGGCCAGCGCCCGGAGCCGACCAGCGTTGCCTCATAAGGTCTGCGCACTTCTGATCGCCCCGCACGGCCATGCCCGGAATGTGCCCGGCAAGGACGTGCAATGATGCGTCTGCCCAGCTCAGTGCGCTTAGGAGCGTTACTTATGGAAACGACTCGCGGCGGGGACGATTCCCGCACCCAAGCCGGCGACAGCGCCCGGTCTCTCGCTGAAGACATGCTCGCTGCCGACCCGGTCCAGCAGTTCTCCGGGTGGCTGGCGGACGCCGTGGCGGCCGGGCTGCCGGAACCCAACGCCATGGTGCTGGCCACCACGTCCGCCGAGGGGCACACCCGGGCCCGCACCGTCCTGCTCAAGGAGCACGGCAGTGCGGGGTTCGTCTTCTACACGAACCGGACGTCGCGCAAGGGCACCGACCTCGCCGGGAATTCGTGGGCATGCGTGCTGTTTCCCTGGTTCGCGCTGGGGCGCCAGGTGACCATCGAAGGGCCCGCCAGCGCGATGTCGACAGAGGAAAGTGAGCCGTACTTCCGGTCCCGGCCCCGCGGATCGCAGCTGGGGGCGTGGGCCAGCAGGCAGTCCCGGGTCATCGCCTCGCGGTCGGAGCTCGACGACCGGGTCGCGGAGCTCGAGCGGCGCTGGCCGGCCGGTACCGACGTGCCGATGCCCAGCTTCTGGGGCGGATACCGGCTGGCGCCGGAAGTGATCGAGTTCTGGCAGTCACGCGCGAGCCGTCTGCACGACCGGCTCCGGTACCGCAGAAGTCCTGGTGGCTGGGTAATTGAGCGGGTCTCGCCCTGATCCGCGGCACCCGGTCCGCCGTTGGCCCCGGAGCCCGGGGCCCGCGGCGGGTACGCCCAGCGCCTGGTGCGGCATAGCATCACAGCAGGAGGAATGAGCAGGTGACCGCCCAGGGGCTTATTGACACGACCGAGATGTACCTCCGCACTGTCTTCGAGCTTGAAGAGGAGGGCATCGTTCCGCTGCGCGCCCGGATCGCCGAGCGGCTGGCCCAGAGCGGGCCGACCGTCAGCCAGACCGTGGCGCGGATGGAGCGGGACGGGCTGCTGCACGTCGCCGGCGACCGCCAGCTGTCCCTGAGCGAAGTCGGCCGGACCCTGGCCACCCGGGTGATGCGCAAGCACCGGCTGGCCGAATGCCTGCTGGTCGGGGTCATCGAGCTGCCGTGGGAGGAAGTCCACATCGAGGCGTGCCGGTGGGAGCACGTGATCTCGGAAAGCGTCGAGCGGCGCCTGTTCGAACTGCTCGGGTATCCGGTCCGCTGCCCGCATGGCAACGCGATTCCTGGCCTCGACGAACTCGGGATACCGGCCCAGGCCCGGGAACGGATCCTGGCTGCGGCGGAGGACGGCGGTGAGGCGATGACCAAGGCCGCTTCGGCCGAGCCGGCCCCTGTCGTCGTGCGGCGGATTAGTGAACAGATCCAAAGCGATCTCGTTCTGATGCTTAAACTCAAGCGGACCGGGATACAACCCGGACGTGAGGTAATGGTTGCGGCGAGCGACGATGGTGTGCGAGTGACGTGTGGCGACAGCACTGATGATGCCGAGGCGGAACTGCCCCGCGAGATTGCCGCGCACGTGTTCGTGTCCCGGCCGTGATGAGGCCCGTGCTGAGGACGGTGCGCTGACGGGCGCGGGTAGGCCGGTCGGCAGGGCCGTGCCTGGGCGCCTGTGCCCGGGCTACGGGGCGCAGGCATGAGACCCTGGGTGGACGCCACGGGCGAGTCGTTCCTGCCCGCGGAGATGCTGCTCGACCAGGCGGAGATGGCCGTCATCGTCACCGACCGGCACTGCAGCCTGCTGTACGTCAACGAATACGCGGGCCAGCTGCTGGGCGTGCCCGGGCATGCGTCCCGGTTCCTCGGGCAGTCCATCCTCAGCATCGGCTTCGCGGCCGGGGACCAGGACAAGCTCACGGAGCTGGCGCGGTCCGTCCTGCACGGGCGGCCCTGGGAGGGAACCTTCGCCAGCACCCGCGAAGACGGTTCCGGCCTGCTGATCCGCGCGTATGGCGTGCCGCTGCGCCATTCCTCGGGCGCCATCGACGGCATCGCCATCTTCGCCCGGAAGGCGGGCCGGGGCACGCTCGCCGAGCGGAACCGGATCGGGCTGCTGGAGCGCATCGGGGAGCGCCTCGGCGGCTCGCTCGAACTTGGCGCGACTCTGCGCCACGTCACCGACATGCTCGTCCCGCAGTTCGCCGATCATTGCTTCATCGACCTGTTCCAGGGCGACAAGCTGATCCGGCGGGTCCAGACCAACGCCGGCGGCTGGCAGCCGCCGGCCGGAGCGTGGGCCTCCGTCGGGGAGCAGGTCCATTACCCCGAAGGTCATTTCTGCCAGCAGGCCATGGCGCGGACGGAAATCCTCGTCGTCGCGGACCTGCACGAAGGCACCTATCCGGCACCCAGCGCGGACAGCCTGCGGGCGAGTCTCGACATCGCGATGAGCTCGGTGATCGCGCTTCCGCTGCACGCCCGGGGCGAGCTGCTGGGCGTCATGAGCCTGGCCCTGTCCGGGCTCACGGACCGGAGCGGACGGCGGTACGGCCCGGATGACCGCGACCTGTTCGGCGCGATCGCGAGCCGGATCGCGATCGCCATCGACAACGCGATGCTGTTCGAGGCGGAGCGGCAGACCGCCCTGGTGTTCCAGAAGAGCCTGCTGCCGCACGAGCTGCCCAAGCTGGACGGGGTCGAGGTGGCCTGCCGGTATGTGCCGGCCGAGCCGCTGGAGACGCACGGCCAGGGCATCCAGACACAAGTCGGCGGTGACTGGTACGACGTCATCCCGCTGGCCGCGGGGCGGGTGGGCATCGTCATCGGTGACGTCGAGGGCCGCGGGGCCCGCGCCGCCGCCGTGATGGGCCAGCTCCGGGCCGCGCTGCGCGCTTTCGCCCAGGACGAGAAGGAACCGGCCGACATCCTGCGCAAGCTGGATGAGTGGTGCCGCTCCCTGGCTCCCGTCGGCACGGATCCGCTGGCCGCCAGCCCGCCCACCGTGAGCTGCACGTACCTCGTCTACGATCCCTGGTCGCGCGAGCTGTCGTTTGCCAACGCGGGGCACGACGCGCCGTTGCTCGTGGTGGACGGCGCGGCGCAGCAGATGGAGATCGGCGACAAGGGCGTCCTGCTCGGCGTGCGCGGCCCGGGCATCCGCGGTCTGCCGACGTACAAGGAGGAGACGTTGATCCTCCCGCCGGGGGCCACCCTCGTTCTTTACACCGACGGCTTGACCGACCGCCGGGCCCGGGCCGACGGCTCCGGCCACTACACGGAGGAAGAGGCGCTCGGCATGCTGTGCCGGGCGGTCAGTGCGTCGGCGTTTGGCGATGCCAACGCGATCGCCCGGGCCGCGGAGGAGTCCGTTCCCGGCGACATCGATGACGACATGGCGATCCTGGTGGTGCGCTCGCTTCCCGATGAGCTGGACGCCCGCGAGCGGGTCTTCCCGGCCGAGCCGGTCATGGTTTCGGAGGCGCGGCGGATCGCCCTGGACGCCTTCCAGGCCTGGGGCATGGACAGCACCCAGGCCGAGCTCGCGTGCCTGCTGGTGTCTGAGGTTGTCACAAACGCTGTCCTGCACACCTCGGCCGCGGCCAGCCCGCGCCGGGAGTTCGGCGACTTCAGCCCCGATCCCGTTGCCCTGGCCGCGGCACCCGTAACCGTCCCGCTCCATCCGCCCTACCCGGCCGGTCCGGGCCCGTCCGCGAATCCGGCGGGCTCGGCGGCCGCACCGGCTGCCCGCCCGCCGCTGCCCTGGGACGTACCCGTGCCGGTCGTGGACCGCCGCCGAGCGTCCTTCACCGCCACGGCGCCGAAGAATTTCGCGATGCGGCTCCGGCGGGGATCGGCGGCTATCTGGGTGGAGGTTTTCGACCCGGACATGCGGCTGCCCCGCATCCGGACGGCGGAAGACAGCGACGAGGGCGGCCGTGGCCTTTACCTGGTCGAACAGCTCGCCACCCGGTGGGGAACCAGGCCGACGCGAAATGGCAAGGCTGTCTGGTTCGAGATGCCGATTGACGGCGAGCGGTCCTGACCTTGTCCTCGCTACCGGTCTGGCTGATCGGGCGGTGCTGATCGGGCGGTAACGACGGGCAGGCTCGTCACGCTGGGCGGCAGAGCCCGTCAGTGACCCCGGCTGGGGGCGCCCGTCAGTGACCCTGGCTGGAGGCGTACAGCAGAGCCACCACGACGACGAAGACGGCGATGACGCCCGTCCAGGTCTTGGAGGAGATGCTCAGCCCGGCGCGCTTGCGGACCTTGGTCCAGAAGAAGGCGACGAGGATGGCCAGGAAGAACAGCAGTATGACCCCGCTCATGCCCGCCTCCTCGGTGCGCAATTGCCTGACTACCGCCAGACTACGTCACCGGGCCCGCGGCGGCTACGCTCACGGCGGTTTCCGGGCCGGGGCCGGGCAGCCATACCCGGACCAGCGTGCCGCGCCCCGGCGCCGACATCAGATCGGCGTGGCCGTTGTGCGCGGCCGCGATGGCCTGGACGATCGACAGCCCGAGCCCGCTTCCGGTATCGCCCCGGCCCGCATCCTGCTCCCGGGCGCCGCGATGGAAACGGTCGAACGCGCGCGCCGCGTCCTCGGGCGCCATACCGGGACCTGCGTCGGCGACCTCCAGCAGGGCCCGGCCCCCGGCCGCGCTGAGCCGTAGCGTGACGGGCGTTTCCGGCGGGGTGTGCTCACGCACGTTGGCCAGCAGGTTCGCCAGCACCTGGCGGATCCGGGGCTCGTCGGCCACGATGAGCAGCCGGTCGGCGCCCTCGACCCGGATGGGGCGGCCCGGCTCGACCGCACCGGCGTCGGCCGCGGCGTCGCGGACCAGGAGGGCCAGATCGGTCTGCGTCAGGTTCAGGGACGAGGACCGGTCGAGCCGGGCGAGCTCCAGCAGTTCAGCTACCAGCCGGCTCATCCGCTGCGATTCCTCGTCGATCCGGCGCATCGCGTTGGGCAGCTGGTCCGGGCCGAGCGCTCCCTGCCCGTACAGCTCGGCATACCCGCGGATGGTCGTCAGCGGAGTGCGGAGCTCGTGCGAGGCGTCCGCGGCGAACTGGCGCACCTTCACCTCTGAATTCAGCCGCGCGCTGAACGCCTGCTGAATCCGGTCCAGCATGGTATTGATCGCATCGGCCAGGTAGCCGACCTCGGCGTGATCACCGGGATCTGGCATGCGCGCGGTCAGGTCGCCCCGGGTCGTGATCCGCCGGGCCGTGGTGGCCATCTGGTTGAGCGGCGCCAGCCCCCGGCCGATCAGCCACCGGCCGCCTACGCCGAGGATCGCAAGCAGCGCGCAGCCCGTGATGAGCTCGGCGACGATCAGCGTGCGTACCCCGTCGGCGACCCGGCTGTGCGGTTCCGCGATCACCATGAAGCCGCCCACGCCGTCGCCCAGATTCACTCGCCGCCCGGCCGCGGCCAGGCCGGTTCCCGGAACGGGGAAAACCCTACGGGCCTTGACGTCCTGCCGGATCTGGGCCAACGTCATGTCGTTCAGGCCCGTGGCCAGCTGGCTGGCGTAGGGCGACCCGTTGTCATACGAAAAGACGGTTCCCCCGAGGCCCACGCCGGCGAGGGCGTAGTCGGGGCTGGCCTTCAGCTGGCTGGGTGTCTCGCCCACTTCGGCCAGCAGGCGGTCATCGAACTGTGCTCCCAGGTGGCCGCTGATGACGATCGCGCTGACGGTTCCCATGATGACCAGGAATACGGTCGTCACGGCGATCAGGCCAGCCAGCAGGCGGGCGCGGAGTGACAGCCGGGGTGAGCGGGTCATCTAAGGGATTCTGCGGCACCCGGAACGGGTTGCGGCGGGCGCAGCGTGTAGCCGACGCCGCGCTGGGTGTGGATGAGCGGCGGCCCGAGCGGGTCGAGCTTGCGCCGCAGGTAGCTGACGTACGTCTCGACGATCTGCGATTGGCCCGCGTAGTCCCAGCCCCACACGTTCTCCAGCAGCTGCGCGCGGGTCAGGACGCGGCCCTGGTGCCGCATGAGGTAGGCCAGCAACCGGAACTCGGTCGGCGACAGTTCGACCGGGACGCCCGCGCGGTGCACCGTCCAGCGTGACTCGTCCAGCTCCAGATCACCTGCCTGCAGCGTGTCGCTGTCGGCCGTGGCCGCCTCGCCCGCGGACCGGGCGGCCCGGCGCAGCACCGCGCGGATGCGGGCGACCAGAGCTTCCACCGAGAACGGCTTGGTCACGTAGTCGTCGCCGCCGAGGGCCAGCCCCTGCACGGTGTCAGAGGAGGTGTCACGCGCGGTCAGGAAGATGATCGGCACGTCGTTACCGCGGGCGCGGAGCCGCCGGCACACCTCGAAGCCGTCGAGGTCGGGCAGCATGACGTCGAGGACGATCAGATCGGGCCCGGTGGCTTCGGCGTCACGGAGCGCCGCCCTACCGCTCGCGGCGGTCAGTACCGTGCAGCCGTGGAAGTTCAGCGCGACCTGCACCAATTCGCGGATGTTCGGCTCGTCGTCGACGACGAGCACCTTCGGAATGTGCTTGCTCTCAGCCATGACGTCCCAGCATCATTGTCGCTCCCGCCCCCGCGGTGTCGTCACAGTCGCCCCCGGTAACGCGAACGGGGCCGTGCCCGTAATGATTCCAGGACCACCCGCTGTTCCCTTCGCGGCCTGCTGCCATGACGCTTCCTCACCTTCCTTGCTGTGACGCCGACCGCCCGTGCCGTGCCGCGCAGGGCGGCAAGGCACGGGCGGCACGGCCATCTCCCGTCCCCGGACGGGGTTAGCCCGGGGCGTTAACTCACATGTGGCCGCCCGCCGGGGTGGCGCTCACGGTCGGCGTCGGCGCCACCGTGGGCGTGGTGGTCGGCGCCGTCGGGGCGGTGGTCGGCGTGGCCGTCGTCAGCGGGGCCTTCTCGATGAGGATCACCTTCGCGTGCAGCTCCCAGTGTGACCGCGAGCCCGCGATGAACACCAGATCACCGCGCTGCAGGCCGGCGGCCGTGGTCGCGGCCGGCTGCTTCGTCCACGTGGTGACTTGCGGCGCCGTGGCCGTGGTGGTGGTCACGGGGGCAGTCTGCGCCACCGTGGCCACGTTGCTGGTCACCTTGATCGAGATCGTGATGCCTGTGCCGACGATGCTGACCGTGACCGTCGGGGCCGTGGGTGCGAGCACCTGCTGCGCGGCCGTGGTGCTTCCGGTCAGCGTGGCCGTCGCGGGGGCCAGCTGCCCAGCCATGGCCGCGCTTGCCGCCGAGGTGCTGCCCGTCAGGGCCGTGGTGCCGGTCGTGCTGGCGGCCACGTTCGTGACCTTCGTCCCGCCCGACAGCCACCACACGTTGAACGAGCCGTTGGCGGCCCGGATCACGACGAACTTCTTGGTGGCCAGCACCACGGTGCCGCGCTCAAAAGCGAGCTTGCTGTGACCGCTCCACCACTCCGTTTCTTTGTTTGTGTTGGCGAGATGAGAGAAGTAGGCAAAGGCGCGCCCCTGCGACCACGAGTAATCACTCAGGCCGGCGCTCAGGTCATTTGCCTGGTTTCCGTAGAATGAATAATGACTGCTGTAACCGGCGGACTGGGCCGCGGTTACGCCCGGGTGGCTTGTGGTTGCTACCGCCACCGCGCCGATTGCGCCGCCGCCGACTACGACCGCGGTCGCAATGCCGAGGCGCGCCTTTAGGTTACTGCGCCGGCGTCCAGCCGGGCCACGCCGATTGCGTCCCATCATCGGTGCCTCCTTCCCAAGTCGCTACGCCCGCCACGTGCGTCCTGGTACGACTGCGATTGCCAGTGGGTTTGCGGATAGCCGATGGACGGCTCGTACATATCCATGGCTATGAGAGTGCACTGGCTCGGCCGTGATGGGTACGTGATCGGCGCCCACGTAAGCAGTCCGTTCGAGAGTTCACATTCCTGCGACGGCCTATTGGGGAGGCTGCGGATAGCCACCGGCCCGGTTCGGGATGACCAGGCACGTAATAAATACGTTCGGGGATTCACATTCTTACGAAAAGCGATTCCCGGCGGCCTGGCCGGGCCGCCGGGAGCGCTTTTCCCCTCCGGTACCGGGTTAGCTGGCGGACGACGTGCTGGCCGAAGACGACGCCGAGGGTGCCGGCGCCGGCGTGCCGGCGGCATCCTTCTTGGCGCCCGGGATCACGATCAGCCGGGCGTCGCGCGCACCGGACACCACCGGGCCGGCCAGCAGGACGTGCTCGTCGCTGTACAGGTCGGAGCGACTGACCTTCACGCCGCCCTTGCGTACCACCGTGCTGGACGTGAACTGCCAGGTCCATGTGGTGCCGTTGGCGGCCTTGACCACCAGGTCAGGGCCGGCCGACGTGACGACGCCTCGCTCGAAGGCCAGCGTCCGTGTTGCGCCGTCCTTGCCGCGGAAGGCGACCTCTCCGTACATGCCGCCCAGGCGGCGGAGCCGGGCGATAGCACCGGACCGGGCGCGGTGGGTCTTCCCGGCGGTGGCCGTGTTGCCCGCAGAGTTTCCTGCGTTGCTCACCGCCGCGTTGAGCGTCGCCGCTTCCGGTGACGGGCCGCCCGGCGAACCGGCGGCCAGCACCGATCCCGCGATGGCTCCGCCGACGGCCAGGAGCAGGACCACGGCAATGCCGATCGCCCAGATCATGGACCTGCGGCGATCGTTTGCGAAATGCTCTGCTAGTGCGTTCATACCAGCCAGCATGCGCGGCCATCCTGGGATGCTTGTCGGCGCTTCCTTGGAAGAGCCTGGGAACGCGCAGGACGTTTGCTGGTAGCGGCTACATCCGGGCCGGGACCGGAACCCGCACGTGGTGGCCGGCGAAGTCCAGGATGCGGGCGATGGCGTCGCCCACGATCGTGGTCCGCAGGTGCTCGACGTGTATTTCCTTCGCGATATTGGGCGAGGAGTATTCGACCGCGACGGTCGGCGGGCCTGCCGCCCGTTCGGTCCTGAGCCGCTCGTCGTCGCCGAACCAGCGGCGCCCCGGGCCGTGAGTCGCCTGGGCTAGAATTTGTCCTTACGCGCGGCCCGGTCCCCGGGGCCCGCCGGCTCGGGACCGGCGTTGCCGTCGGAGAGGCCGGGCTATCGGCGCCGGCCCGATGGACGGGTACCGGCGTGCGCCATTCCCGGACGTGCCTTTCGGGCGGTCCCGGGTACTGGTCCGCCAGGATGAAGGCCGGCGATGCCGGATCAGGAAACGTAATCGTGGGACTGGGGTCGATGAACGAACTTGCCGCGTATAACGAGGTCCGTCGCCAGGAGATCGTGAACCTCCGCGACACCATCCGCGCGCATCGTCCTGTTCTGCCGCCGCCGGCCGCTGACTCCTACCCGATGACGCTGCTCCGGGAGCGGATCAGCAGCGTGCTCCAGGACCAGTTCGGCCGGGCCGACCTGTCCTGGGAGCTGGACGTTCTCGAGCGGTCCCGTTTCGGTGCGGACATCGCCCTGCGGATACCCGGACTGCTGCGAGAGTTTGGCGCGAGAGACTACATCGCCACCCAGGCTCCGCTCATCGTCCAGGCGTTGCGGTCGCCTGCACTCGCTGACGTCGTGAGCGAGGTGTCCCAGAAGGGCATCTACGTCAACGTACGGCTGGCCGACGAATGGTTCCGGGCCGGCGTCGCCGCGATGGTCGAGTTCGCCGACCGGTTCGGCCTCAACGACACCCGCGCCGACCGCACCGATATCGTCGACTACTCGTCTCCGAATGTGGCCAAGACCCTTCATGCCGGGCACCTGCGCTCCACGATCATCGGCCACGTGCTGTCCAATCTCTACGAGGCGAGCGGCGCGCTGGTCTACCGGGTGAACCACATCAACGACTTCGGCGGTTTCGGCTTCATGCTGGAGGGATACCGCCGTTTCGGAGCGCTCTTTCCGGCAGGCATGACGAACAATGAGCGGTCCCTGACGATCTACGCGATTCGCCGCGCCACGGAGCGGGCGGTGGCGGCCGGTGCCGATCTGGACGGCCTGCCCGAGTCCGACCGTGCGCTGATCCAGCGGTACTTCCCGGGCGTCACCACCGCGGCTGGCTTGCGTGCCGCCTACGAGGAGTATGCGGCCGCGTCGGAGCAGCGCTTCGGCCGGCTCGAGCAGGGGGACGCCGCCGAGGTGGACCTGTGGCGCCAGATCGTCGAGTGGAGCCTCGATGACTTCGAGTCGTTCTACTCCGCTCTCGACATCCACATCGACTTCACGATCGGCGAGAGCACGTACCTCGACGCCGGCAACCAGGTACTCGAGGAGGCCGTCGCCCAGGGGCACGCGTACGAGCTGACCCAGGAGATGGTCGATGCCCAGCTCGCTGCGCTGGACCAGGCCGTCGAGGCTGGTGAGATGACGCCCGAGGCGCGGGAGACGGCCGCGGCCTCTCTGACGAAGGACCTAGGGGCCCTGGTGGTGCCGCTGCCGGACGGCGAGCGGCTGGTCGCGCGGCGCTCGGATGGCAGCAGCATTTACGCCACGCGGGATCTCGGAGCCATCAAGCTGCGCCGGGAGATCTTCCATCCGACCGACATCAACTACGTTGTGGGCCAGGAACAGCGGGTCCACTTCTCCCGGCTCTTCCAGGCGGCGGAGGTGCTTGGCCTCGTCCAGCCGGGCGAGGTACGGCTGAAGCACACGTATTTCGGATTCTACGTGGACGCCTCGACCGGGAAAAAGCTCTCTAGCCGTGACAGCGTGGCCGGCGTGAATGAGCTGCTCACCGAGTCTGTCGCGTACTACCGCGCGAAGACCGCGGCGAGTGGCGGCATGACCCAGGAGGAGATCGACGAGGCCGCCCGCCAGCTCGCGGTCGGTTCAGTGATCTTCAATGATCTCAAGAGCGACATGAAGGGCGTCGTCAGCATCGCCAGGGGCGATCTCACGCCGACCATCGCCGCTTTCGAGAAGTCCGGTGGCGCTTATGTCGTCTACTCGGCCAGCCGGGCCGGGTCGATCTTGCGCCGGTACAACCGGCCGCTGCCCCGGGCGGCCGACATCACCGCCTTCGACCTCAGCGACCAGGAGGCTCTGCTGATCCTCCGGCTCCTGGAGTTTCCCGGGAAGATAGCCCGGGCCGCCGACGAGGACAACCCGGCCATCCTGGTCCGCCACCTGCTTGAGGTCGCCGGCCTGTACAACTCGTACTACGCGGCCGCTCCCGTCCTTCAGGGCGACCAGGTGAACGAGTTCCGGCTGCTGATTACCAGTTCCGTTCAGCATGTTTTGGTCACTGGCCTGAAGGTGCTCCACGTCACGAGCCCGCCCAAAATCTGAGACTATCGGCGGCGCTTACCCGAAGCTCCCCATTATCCAGCCGGGCGGCGCCGGAAATGACCGCTCCGCCCGGTTCCCAGCCGTTCCCTGATTTTGTCCACGATCTGACCGCGGGCCAGCTCATCGGCCAGGACGCATGCGGATTGCACGCCCCGGGCCGTACTTGCGCCGTGCGCGATGACGACCGTCCCGCCCAGTCCGAGCAGCGCCGCCCCGCCGTAGGTCTCGGGTTCAAGCCGTTCGGCCATTTCCCGGAACGCGCGGCGCTGCAGCACCGCACCGAGCCGGGCTGCCCGGTTGGCCAAGACCGCTTCCCGGACCTGCGCGGCCGCGAAGCGGACCGATCCTTCCAGCGTCTTCAGGGCTACGTTCCCGGTGAACCCGTCGGTGACGATCACGTCTACCTTGCCGGCCATCAGGTCGCCGCCTTCGATGTTCCCCGCGAAGCTCAGCGGGGAGGCCCCGTGGGCCGGATCCGCGGCGAGCAGTTCGTGCGCGTCCCTGGTCAGCTTGTTCCCCTTGCCGGGCTCGGCCCCGATGGTCAGCAGTCCCACCCGCGGAGCCTGGATGCCCAGGGTCACCTGCGCGTAGGCCACACCGAGCTGGGCGAACTGGACCAGCATCTCCGGTTTTGGATCCGCGGTCGCGCCCACGTCGATGAGCACGGCGGGCCGGGGCAGGCTGGGCAGTACGGCCGCGAGCGCGGGCCGCACCCCGCCCGCGAGCGGCCGCAGCCGCAGCCGGGCGGTGGTGACGATCCCGCCGGTCGATCCGGCTGACACCACCGCCGCCGCCTGACCGCGCCGGACCAGCTGGCAGGCAACCGCGATGCTGGACCGCGGCCGGCGCCGGATGGCCAGGGCGCCTTCGTCCATGCCCAGCACATCCTCCGCCGGGGCGATGGCGACCTCGTCCGCGGCGGCGCCGAGCGTGGCGAGCTCGGCCGCAACCAGCTGCGGCTGCCCGACCAGAATGATCTCGATCCCATGACCGCGCTGCGCACCGAGAGCGCCGGCCACGATCTCGGCGGGCGCGTGGTCGCCGCCCATAGCGTCCACCGCCACGACCCGGGAAGGATCAGCGGGCGGGAGGCTGGAATCCGGAGTCACGAGATACCCGGCCGGGGCTCAGCGCGCGGCCGCGCGGCCGGCCGGGGCGGGTCCCCGCAGCCTGGCAGGCCCTGCGGGACAGCGGATGACGCAGGCCACGGCACCTCTCCAGCGTGTCTGTAGCCGCCGGCGACGGCCCGTCGTTATCATTTCTGCGGCATCTGACCCTATCGGCTGGGCCGCCACTGACGACATGGCGGCCCATCGCCATGGCAGCGGGCGGCGGGGGCTGGGGCATGGGGAGCCCCCCCAGGAACCCGTTCGCGGCCCAGGGTGCACAGGAAGCAACTTTTCCGTGCGCATAAGCGTCTGGAAAGGTGCCGATCGGGGGAATTTCATCGAGGGAGCTGTGTGACTTCAGTCCAGCACGTCAACCCGGCCCAGACGGGGGAGCAGAGTCCGGGCCGCCGGTTCCGGGCCTACACCGCGAAGCATCTGGACATGCTCACGCAGCGAGCCGGGCTGCCCGCCGATGCCCGGCTCGCCGTCCGCGCGGTCGCCACCGTCCTGCCGTTCCGGACCAATGCGTACGTGGCCGAGGAGCTCATCGACTGGGACCTGGCCCCGGACGACCCCATCTACCGGCTGGTCTTCCCGCAGCCCGACATGCTTCCCCCGGCCGACGTCGGCCGGCTGTCCGCGGCGCTGGCGGCGGGCGCACCGGACGCCGAGGTGCGCGCCCTGGCGCATGAGGTCCGCATGCGCCTCAATCCGCATCCCGCGGGCCAGCTGGCCCTGAACACGCCCGAGCTGGCTTCCGGCCCGCTGCGGGGGCTGCAGCACAAGTACCCGGAGACCGTGCTGTTCTTCCCCCGGCAGGGGCAGACCTGCCATGCCTACTGCACGTACTGCTTCCGGTGGGCCCAGTTCGTCGACGAGCCGGACCTGAAGATGGCCACCGACGACATCGCCTCGCTCGTGGCCTACCTGCGGGAGCATTCCGAGGTGACCAGCGTGCTGATCACGGGCGGCGACCCGATGATCATGGGCGAGCCGGTCCTGCGCCGTTACATCGAGCCGCTCCTCGATCCGGCGCTGGAGCAGCTGGAGTCCATCCGGATCGGCACCAAGTCGCTGGCGTACTGGCCGCAGCGGTTCGTCAGCGATCCGGACGCCGCGGCCACGCTGCGGCTCTTCGAGCAGGTGCAGGCGTCCGGGCGCACGCTCGCGCTGATGGCCCACTTTTCGCACCCGCGTGAGCTGGAGCCCCCGCTGGTCGCCGAGGCGGTGCGCCGCATTCGGGACACCGGCACCGTCATCCGCACCCAGGCCCCGCTGATCCGCACGATCAACGACGCGCCGCAGGCCTGGTCGGCTATGTGGCGGGCGCAGGCGCGGATGGGGATGATCCCGTACTACATGTTCGTGGAGCGCGATACGGGCCCTCAGGACTACTTCGCGGTGCCGCTGGCTCGCGCGTACGAGATCTTCCGCGAGGCGTTTACGAGCGTGTCCGGGCTGTGCCGGACGGTGCGCGGCCCCTCCATGTCGGCGACCCCCGGAAAGGTGTGCGTGGACGGGGTCGCCGACGTGGCCGGGCAGCAAGTCTTCGTTCTGCACCTGATCCAGGCCCGGCGGCCGGAACTTGTGGGCCGCCCGTTCTTCGCGCGCTTCGATCCGTCCGCGACCTGGCTGTCGGATCTGCGGCCGGCCTTCACCGAGCAGTTCCCGTACGAGCGGGCGGGCTGACCGTGGCCGGCGGCCCGGCCCGGCCGGCGCTCCGGGTGCTGCCCGGGCCCAGCCGCCCCGGGGCTGTGACCTGGCTTGTTGGCCTCGGCACGGCTCACGCTATCCTCCCGCCATGGAACTGAACGGAACCACGGCAATCGTGTCGGGCGGTGCCAGCGGTCTTGGTGAGGCTACTGCCCGTGAGTTGGCCAAGGCCGGGGCGCTGGTCATCGTGGCCGACCTGGCCGCTGACCGCGGCGAGACGGTCGCGGCCGACATCGGCGGCGTGTTCGCGCGGACCGACGTGTCCGACGAGGCGTCGGTGCAGGAGGCGGTGGCGGCCGCGGCCGGCCGCTGCGCGTCGCGGTCAGCTGCGCGGGCGTTGCCTGGGCCGCGCGGACCGTCGGGCGGGACGGGACACCGCACGATCTGGGCGCCTACCAGAAGGTCATCGCGGTCAACCTGATCGGCACCTTTAACCTGATGCGGCTGGCCGCGTCCGCCATGGCGACCACCGAACCCGCTGACGCGGACGGCCAGCGAGGTGTGGTCATCAACACGTCATCGGTGGCGGGCATCGAAGGCCAGACGGGCCAGATCGCCTATTCGGCGTCCAAGGGCGGCATCATCGGCATGACGGTGCCTGCGGCGCGTGACCTGGCGGCCATCGGGGTCCGGGTCAACACAATCTGCCCGGGCATCATCGACACTCCCATCTATGGTGCGGGAGCCGCCGCCGAGGAGTTCAAGGCCAAGCTGGCCGCACCGATCGTGTTCCCGAAGCGGATGGGCCGCCCCGCCGAGTTCGCCCAGCTGGTGCGCACGCTCATCGAAAACGACTACATGAACGCCGAAGTCATCCGCTTCGACGGCGGCGTCCGCTTCCAGCCCAAGTTAACGGCCCAGCGAACCGGGGCCAAAGGCCCCGGTGAGCGGCCGGTGCTATCGGCGCTGTACCACCACGGGTTATGGCGAGGCGCTCGTTACCGGCCCTATTAGCGAACCGGGCCTTCAGGCCCGGTGAGTGGCCGGTGTGTCGGCGAAGTACCACAGCGGGGCGCGGAGCGCGGGGGTTCCAGGGGGGTCGTCCCCCCCTGGGCCAGCACAGGTTCCGGGGGGTCGCCCCCCGGGCTAACGCCGCTGCCAGTCGGGCCTACGCCCGAGCAGGGCCACGATGTGGTCTAGCTGGCTGGCGCCCTCGGGTGCGGTGACCCGCGGGGCGAACGCGGCTCCGGGCCGCAGCCGCGTCTGATCGTCGGGGACGGCCTCGGCGATCGAGAGGGCTACGGCCAGCAGATCCGGCTCGAGCTCGTAGTCCACGCCGAGGGTCCGCGCGGCATCCCAGCCGTGCGCCACATAGTCGATGAAATGGAAGCTGATGGCCGTACCGGCCGGGAACGTCGCCCCGGGGCCGATCTCGGGCAGGGCGAAGTCCCGGGTGAGCACCCCATCGGCCGCGAATGCCCGCAGCGCCCGGTCGGCCGCGGCAGCGTACTCCGCCACCGGGTCGGCCGCAGGCGGCTGGGCGCGCCATACCGACAGGTCCGCTCCGTTCCCCGTCGCAGCGGCGGCGAAGCCGTCATGCTGCACGGCCATGTGCGCGAGAAGCTGGCCAAGCGTCCAGTCCCCGCACGGCGTCGGCCGCGCAAGGTCCGCGGGCCCGGCCGTGGACACCACCGTCACACTCGCCTGTACTGCGCGGGCGTCTAGGCTCACGATGCCGCCGGCGGCCATGACCACGCGGCTGATCTCGCTCAAGTCGCTCATGAGATGCACCTCCGCATATGATATGATCTTACATATCATATGCGTAAGCCTATCGTTAGGCAAGGCTGCTACTCTCCCAGCACGATGAGCGCGACTCCCGTACCAGGCGAGGCTGGCGGGCCGGACGAGACCGCCGGTCGGACCGAGACCTCCGGGCCCGCCAAGACGGCCAGGCCGCCCGGAACGGTTCCTGAGGCCTCACGGAGCGACCTGGCCGCGATGGTCGTCCCGCTGGCCCGGGCGCTGGTTGCGGCCGAAGAGCCCGTGCTGCATGCACACCAGGTCTCGATGTGGGGCTACGTAGTCCTCACCGCGCTCGCAGAGCAGTCGGTCCGCACCCAGGCGGCGCTCGCCCAGAGCATCGGCGCGGACAAGAGCCGCATCATCGGCGTCCTCGATGAACTTCAGGAACGCGGCCTGATCCAGCGCAGGCCCGATCCGGCCGACCGGCGCGTGCACCTGCTGTCGCTGACTGAGGCGGGCAGTCGCCTGCGCGAGTCCGCGCGGGAGGCGATCCAGCGTCAGGAAGAGGAGCGGGTCCTCTCGGTGCTTCCGGACGCGGACCGGGCGGCGTTTATCCGGGCGTTGCGGATCCTGTCCGAGCTCCCGCCAGAGGACATGAGGGGGTAGGACTCCAGATCCGGGGCTCTAGCAAACTCCGGTCTAGCACTCGCGACGGCCCGGCTCGGCTGGGCACCGGCCGTCGGCTAAGCGCGGTCTAAGCACAATACCGCTGGCCGGGCACACTGTGTCGCCCCGGGCTAACGCAGTGTCGGCCGGCCTCGCGGGAAAGCCATGCTCGGTCACCTGCTCGCGGAGCCGCCGGCGGCCGCGGTGCAGCCGGGACATGACGGTGCCGATCGGCGTGCCCATCATCTCCGCGATCTCCCGGTAGGGGTATCCCTCAATGTCGGCGAGGTACACAGCCGTCCGGAACTCGCCGGGCAGCTCGCGCAGTGCGCGCAGGAGGTCGGAGTCGGTGATCCGGTTCAGCGCCTCGGCCTCTGCCGACGGTGAGGGCGGCGACAGCCGGTCCGCCGACATCTGCCAGTCCGCCAGATCGCCGCCCAGCGCCTGCTGCGGCTCCCGCTTCCGCTTGCGGTACACGTTGATGAACGTGGTCGTGAGGATGCGGTTCAGCCACGCCCGGAGGTTGGTCCCGGTCTGGAACTGGTGGAAGGCCGCATACGCTTTGGCCGACGTCTCCTGCACGAGGTCTTCGGCGTCCGTCGGGTTGCGGGTCATCCGCAGGGCAGCGGGATAGAGCTGGCCGAGCTGAGGCACGACATCACGCTCGAACCGGGCACGGCTGTCGGCGGCCCCATCACTGGCACTCATTGGTTCTCTCCGGGCTCGATCAATTGCTACTTCTAAGTAGACGTTTGGGAGGCTGGGAAAGCTCGCCAATGTAACGCAAATCACAAACGTCTATGATCTTGCCCCATAGGTTACAGCTTCCCACCTGTGAACAGGCTGAATTCCGGCTCAGATCCAGCCGTGGTACCACATATGGGAAAGCCAGGATGTGTAGGGAATGACCTTGCCCGCCAGGATCGGGTACAGGTAGGCGAAGTTCAGCAGCACCACCAGGAGGTAGGCGCCGCTGATGGCCGCGCCGACCGACCGGCGCGCGACGCTCGCGCGTACTGGCCCGATGATCAGCCCTATGCACAAGACGATGGCCAGGATCAGGAACGGCTCGAACTCGGTGGCGTAGTAGAAGAACTTCGTCCGCGAGACGAACGGGAACCAGGTCAGCCAGCCCGCCGCGACCGCCAGCACCGTCGCGCCCGCTCGCCAGTCACGGTGCAGCAGCCACCAGAGCAGGCAGAAGATCAGCGCCGGGATGGACGCCCACCAGATCGCCGGGGTGCCGATCGCGAGCACTTCCTGGGAGCAGTGCGGCGCCACCCGGCACGCGGCGCCGGTCGTGGGCGCGGAATAGTAGTAAGCGACCGGCCGGGACAGCACCAACCAGTCCCACGGCTGGGACTCGTACGGATGACGTACGGACAGGCCCACGCCGAACTGCAGCATCGCCACGTGGTACTCGAACAGTGAGTACAGGGCGGAGAGCACTGGGGTATGCACGCCCACGGTGGCGGCGTAGTTCCGGTCGTAGCCGTCCGGCGAGGCGAACCAGCCGGTCCAGGAGGCAATGTAAACCGCCAGCGGGAGCACCCCGAAGGTGAGCGGCAGCCATTTGGCGTCCCGCACCAGGGCGCCACGCCAGAAGTGGGTGATACCTGCCGCCCGGCGTGCCCCGACGTCCCAGGCGACCGCCAGGGCGGCGAACGCGATGATGTACCAGACCGCATCCCACTTGCAGGCGCAGGCACAGCCAATGAAGAAACCCGCCGCCACCCGCCACCAGTGAATGCCGATTCCCGGACCCCCGCCGCTGGTGCCCCGCGCGGCCACCGCCCGGGCCAGTCGCGCCCGCGAAACGTCGCGGTCGATGACCAGGCAGCCGAACGAAGCCAGCACGAAGAACATCAGGAAGATGTCGAGTATCCCGGTGCGGCTCATGACGAATTCGAGGCCGTCGAGCGACATCAGCAGGCCGGCGATGCAGCCCAACAGGGTCGACCGCGTCATCCGCCGGGTGATACGGCTGATCAGCAGAATGGCGAGTGAGCCGAACACCGCGGCGGAAAAGCGCCAGCCGAAGGAGTTCAGCCCGAAGAGCCATTCCCCGCCGGCAATGATCCACTTTCCGAGCGGGGGCATCACCACGTATTCGCCCCCGGACGCGAATATGTGTGTGCTGCCCGATTGGATGAGCGCGTTGGCGTTATGCACCGGATTGCGCTCAACGCCGAACTTGAGCAGGCTGTACGCGTCCTTGGCGTAATACGTCTCGTCGAAGATCAGCGTGCGCGGCACCGCGAGCCGGTTGAACCGCAGGTATGCGCCGAACGCGGTGACCAGCAGGGGGCCGAGCCAGCCCAGCACCTTGTCGCCCGGGAGCGAGGATACGAGCCGGTCGCGTAGCGCCGTCGGCTCGCCCGCCGTTTCGGTAGCCGGTACGCCGGCCTCAGTTGCCGCCATCGATGCATATCGTACGGGATGAAGACCCGGCCGTAGAGAAGGAAACTGAATGCGCGGCAGAGCGGAATTTCCCGGCGATCCCACCGGCGATACGCAGCTCCCAGCGGCGGGCACGCTGATTCTGGCCGCGTCCCCCATCGGCTCCCTGGACGATGCATCGGGCCGGTTCACCGCTGAGCTGGCCGCGGCCCCGGTTATCGCGGCGGAGGACACGACCCGGCTACGACGGCTGGCCAGCCGCCTGGGCATCAAGCTGACCGGCCGGGTGTATTCGTACTGGGATGCGGCCGAGGCCAGGCGCCAGGACCAGTTGCTTGCCGAACTGCGCGCGGGCCGTGACGTCCTCCTGGTCACCGACGCCGGCATGCCCGGGGTCAGCGATCCCGGCTACCGGCTGACCGCCGCCGCCGCCGCCGCGGGAATCCGGGTGACCGTCCTGCCGGGGCCGTCGGCGGTGACCGCCGCCCTGGCCGTCTCCGGCCTGCCCTCGGACCGGTTCTGCTTTGAGGGCTTTCCGCCCCGCGGCGGGGGGGAGCGGGCCCGTCGCTTCGCCGAGCTGGCCAGTGAGCCGCGGACGATGGTGTTCTTCGAGTCACCGCGCCGGGCCGGGACCACGCTCCGCGAGCTGGCGGCAGCCTTCGGGGAGGAACGTCGAGCCGTCGTGTGCCGTGAGCTGACCAAGACGCACGAGGAGATCCGCCGTGGCCCGCTCGGGGAACTGGCCGCGTGGGCGGACGGCGGCCTGCGCGGTGAGATCACAATGGTGGTCGGCGGCGCCACCGCCGCGAGCCCGGAGGCCCGCGCCGCCGAGGTCAGCGCGGCTGCCGCCGAGGTGGATCGCCGGGTCGCCAGCGGCTCGTCACGCAAGGACGCGGTCGCTGCGGTCGCCGCCGAAGCCGGGTTGCCCCGGCGGCTCGTCTACGAAGCGGCCGTCTCGCCGCGGGCCAGCTCCTGACCGGTGGGGCCTTCCCGGCCTTCCTGGCCGTCTGCCGCCACTCCGCCGGACTTGCGGGCCCGGCGGGCGTCCAGCCATTTGCGGGCGGGCATGTCCCGGCCGAACGCCATGGCCGCCGCGAGGCAGCCGAACGGTACGGCCGGCAGCACGTAGCGGTAGTCAAATTCCGCCGTCGCGGCCGGGGCGACGATCAGGACGACCGAGATCACCCAGGGCATCGTGGCCTCACCGCCCAGCTTGCGCCAGGACAGCATCATGCCGCCCAGCCCGACGACGAGGATGGCCCCGTACACCGAGCCTGGCAGCCAGACGTAACGCTGCCACATCCGGATGACCCCGGCGAACGGCTCGACGACGTTGGTCACCGGATTACCGCGGATGTAATAGGCGACGTCGGAGTCATAGGAGCCGACGTGCCCGCGCGCCCAGGCCGGGATCGGCCGCGCGCGATAGCTGAACAGATACTCGTCGTAGGTGGCCGCGTTCGGGAAGACGTAGCGCCGCCACTCGAAGACCCGGGCCGTGTCGTACGCCACGATCTGCGCGTAGCCCAGCGGCTGGGCGATGATCGCGCGCTTAGCGAAGTCCTCGGCGAGCTGGTTCGGCAGCGGCGAGAACTTGGTCGGGGGAAAACGGTCCAGTGGCGAGATGTTCGTCCAGATGTAGGACTGCGACATCGGCCGCTTGTCCGGCGGTGTCGTCGTGCACAGCGCCAGTTCGTCGGTCGGCACGTGCATCTTCGAGCACTCGGCGAAGGCCATGACGCGCGAGTAGAGAAAGACGCCGGTGCTGTCGGTCATCGCGAACTGCCCGTACGCTGAGTAGAACCAGGTGCAGTACAGCAGGACCGGGATGAGGCAGGCCACGATGGTGCCAAGGACCGCGCGCCAGCCGATCCGCCTGATGAGCATGTACGCGACGAAGACGACGAGGAAGGCATCCCCCTCCGAGCGGACCGTGGCGGACACGCCGAGGATCAGGCCGACCAGCGTGCAGCGCTTCCAGCCCGGATTGGGCTCCCACAGCAGCAGCGTGAGGGCCAGGGCGAGCAGGAACTCGAAGGGCACATCGCTCAGAATCAGGTGCTCGAGCTGGATCTGGAAGCCGTCGTAGAGTACTGGGACCGCAGCGAGCGAGGCTATCCAGGGCCGGACGCCGAACCGGTGCCTGGCCAGCGCATACACCATGACGCCAACGGATAGGCCCATCAGATGTTGCAGAATCGTTACCGCCGCGTAGCTGTGCAGCGGCTCGAGGAGCTTCAGGAAAATCGCGTAGCCTGCGGGGCGCGTCAGGTCCGGGTGCAGCCCGATCACATCGCCCATGTACTGGAACGAGTCGTTGAACCAGACCTGCCACTGGTAACCGAGCTCGGTATCTACGCGCAACAGGAACGCCGGGGTCAAGATCAGTACGAACAACCGGTTCTGCGCAATCAGCGCGCGGATCCGCGCGGGGGAGAGCGCGGATCGCAGGGACGCGAGCCGGCTGCGGGATCCCGCATCGCTCTGGGATCGGTCGCGGCGAAGCGAGCCGGGCAGGCGGGACAGCACTGCCCGCCGTGTGCCTGAGGCCGGTCCTGTCACCCCGGACCCTCCTTGTACTGTTCAGAGACCACGTATCGCAAATGCTGGTGACCCTTCACCAGTACTGGCCGCCCAGCATCCATTCTTTCGCCTACGGTATTACGGTGCAGCGGCGGCCCTGCGATAGCGGGCTGCCCGGGGCCTGGCGGCTTCCCACGCTACCTGGCGCAAACTTCAGCGGATGGTGAAACCGTGAGCGGTAAGGGAGATGACGTGGAGCTGACCGTCCTCATGCCATGTCTCAATGAGGCTGAGACGGTCGCGACGTGCGTCCGCAAGGCCGTGGGATTCTTGCAGGAGCATGAGATCAGCGGCGAAGTGATCGTCGCGGACAACGGCAGCACCGACGGCAGCCAGCAGCTGGCCACCGACGCCGGGGCACGCGTGGTGCCTGTCTCCGAGAAGGGCTACGGCAACGCCCTGATGGGCGGGATTGTGGCCGCCCGCGGTCGCTACATCATCATGGGCGACGCGGACGACAGTTACGACTTCACCAACCTGATGCCGTTCGTGGAGAAGCTCCGGGACGGGGCCGACCTGGTGATGGGCAACCGCTTTGAGGGCGGCATCGAGCCGGGGGCCATGCCGCCGCTGCACCGCTACCTCGGCAACCCGGTGCTCAGTTTCATCGGCCGGCTGTTCTTCGGCAGCAAGATCGGTGACTTCCACTGCGGCCTGCGCGGTTTCCGCCGGGACAGTGTCATGAGGCTCGGGCTGCAGGCCACGGGCATGGAGTTCGCCAGCGAGCTTGTGGTCAAGGCGACGCTGGCCAAACAGCGGATCACCGAGGTCCCGACCACGCTGGCCAAGGACGGCCGGAGCCGGCCGCCGCATCTGCACACCTGGCGGGACGGGTGGCGTCACCTTCGCTTCCTGCTGCTGTTCAGCCCGCGCTGGCTGTTCTTCGTGCCTGGCCTGGTGGTCTTCGTCCTGGGCATCGTGATCGGGGCGGCCGTCATCCCCCGGCCGTTCGACATCGGCTCGGTGTCCTTCGACGTCGACACCCTCGTCGCCGCGTCCGCCATGGTCGTCATCGGCTTCCAGTCGGTGCTCTTCGCGCTGTTCACTCAGGTGTACGCCAGCGCCGAGGGCTTCCTGCCGGAGGACACGCGGGTCCGGCACATTCTGAAAACGCTGAGCCTGGAACGCGGCCTACTGGCGGGCGTCGGGTTGGGCGCGGCCGGGATCGTCGGCCTGGTCTTCTCGTTCGTCTACTGGAACAGCGCCCGCTTCGGTGCGCTCAACTATGACCACGCGCTGCGGCTCGTCGTCCCGTCGGTGACCGCCTTGATCATCAGCTGCCAAATCATCCTGGGCACCTTCTTCCTCAGCATCCTGGGCATCCGCCGTACCCGGCATCCGGCCATGGGGGCGCTGGAGACGGACGAGGAAGGCCGGGAGGCCGCCCCGGGCCGCGTCAGCCGTACCCGGCCGGGAGCCGTCGGCACGGTGGGTGTAGACGCCGGCGCGCCCGCGACAGCGATGGCGGCTCAGCCGCCTGCCCGCGACGGCAGCCCGGCGGACAGCAGCTCCGCAAACGGCGGCGCCGCGAGGGAGGCGGAGGAAGCTGGAGCCGGCGGGCCCGGGGCCGCTGGCGTGCCCACCGCATCCGGCCGCGATACCCACGCGGCCAGCGCCGACGGGACGTAAATTCGCGCTTAGCAGCCAGCCGGTGGCCCTAGGCTTGAACTATGTCCTCGCCAACTCAGCCAGGCCGGCACATTCTCGCCGCGCCGGCCTGGCCGTACGCCAACGGCCCCCGTCACATCGGGCACGTCTCCGGTTTCGGGCTGCCCTGCGACATGTTCAGCCGCTACCAGCGGATGGCGGGGAACAAGGTGCTGATGGTGAGCGGCACCGACGAGCACGGCACCCCGATCCAGGTGCAGGCGGACGCGGAGGGCGTGACCGCCCGCGAGCTCGCGGACCGGTACAACCGCGTGATCGCTGAGGACCTGCGCGCTCTCGGCATGTCCTACGACCTGTTCACCCGGACGACGACGCGCAACCACTACGCGATCACGCAGGACATCTTCCTGGGCCTGTTCAAGAACGGCTACATCTTTCCGCGGACCACCCTGGGCGCGATCTCACCGTCGACCGGGCGGACGCTGCCGGACCGCTACATCGAGGGCACCTGCCCGATCTGCGGGTACGAGAGCGCCCGCGGCGATCAGTGCGACAACTGCGGCAACCAGCTGGACCCGGTGGACCTGATCCAGCCGCGATCCAGGATCAACGGAGAGGCGCCGGAGTTCGCCGAAGAGGAGCACTTCTTCTTCGACCTGCCGGCCTTCGCCGACGTGCTCGGCACCTGGCTGCAGAGCAAGGGCGGCCAGTGGCGGCCGAACGTGCTCAAGTTCTCCCTCAACCTGCTCGACGACCTCCAGCCCCGCGCGATCACCCGCGACCTGGACTGGGGGGTGCCGGTACCACTGGACGGCTGGCGTGACCGGCCGGACAAGAGGATCTACGTCTGGTTCGACGCGGTCATCGGCTATCTGTCGGCGTCGGTGGAGTGGGCGAAGCGCTCGGGCGACCCCGACGCCTGGCGGGCCTGGTGGCAGTCCCCGGACGCCGAGTCCTACTACTTCATGGGCAAGGACAACATCGTCTTCCACTCCGAGATCTGGCCGGCCATGCTGCTCGGCTACGCAGGACGGGGAGACAAGGGCGGGACGCCGGGCCAGCTCGGCCAGCTCAACCTGCCGTCGGAGATTGTTTCCAGCGAGTATCTGACGATGGAGGGACGGAAGTTCTCCTCCTCCCGCAACGTGGTCATCTACGTCCGCGACTTCCTGGAGCGCTACGACGTGGACGCGCTCCGCTACTACGTCGCGGTCGCCGGCCCGGAGAACCAGGACACCGACTTCACCTGGAGCGAGTTCGTCCGCCGCAATAACGACGAGCTGGTGGCCACCTGGGGCAACCTGGTCAACCGGGCCGTCTCGTTCGCCGCCCGTAACATCGGCTCGATCCCGGCCGCGGGCGAGCTGACGGCGGCCGACACCGAGCTACTGGAGCACTCCCGGCAGGCCTTCACCGCGGTCGGCGACCAGCTGGCCCGGTCCCGGTTCAAGCTGGCGATCGGGGAGGCCATGCGGACGGTGGCCGAGGCCAACAAATACTTCTCCGAGCAGGCGCCGTGGCAGCTACGGAACTCCGACCCGGACCGGATGCGGACGATCCTGCACGTGGCGCTACAGGCGGTAGACGACGCCAAGACGCTGCTGACGCCGTTCCTGCCCAATTCGTCGCAGCGGGTCTTCGAAATGCTCGGCGGCTCCGGTGAATGGTCCGGTATGCCCGAGATCCGTGAGGTGGAAGAGGAGGGAGCCCCCTCCTACCCGGTGATCACCGGCCAGTACGACGGCGCCGCGCGCTGGGCGTCCCGGCCGATTGCGCCGGGTACGCCGCTGGCCACGCCCGCCCCCCTGTTCGCCAAGCTCGACAAGTCCGTGGCGGACGAGGAAGTGGCCCGCCTGCAGCGGGAGTCCGGCACCTGATGAGTTCTCCGGCTGTCACCGATACGCTGCCCAGGCCGGCCTTCGATGGCCACACGCACCTGGACATCATGGGATTGCCGGTCCCGGGGGTGCTGGCCGCCGCACAGGCGGCCGGGATCGAGCGGGTCATCACGGTCGGCGTCGACCTGGAGTCGTCCCGCTGGTCGGCGCGGTGCGCGGCCGAGTACGACAGTGTGTTCGCCGCGGTCGCGATCCACCCGAACGACACGGCCGCGGCTGCCGGAGCCACCGGTCCGGGCGACGGGCCAGGCACCGGCGCGGCCGCGGGCGGCATGGCGTCGGCGGATGCGGTGCTGGCCGAGATCGAGACGCTGGCCGGGCTGCCGCAGGTGCGTGCGGTGGGGGAGACGGGACTCGACTACTACCGCGATGACTCCGACCCGGAGCTGCAGCGCGAGTGGTTCCGGGCGCACATCGGCATCGCGAAGCGGACCGGCAAGGCGCTGATGATCCACGATCGGGACGCCCATGAGGACGTGCTGCGCATTCTTACCGAGCAGGGCGCCCCGGACAAGGTGGTCTTCCACTGCTTTTCCGGTGACGAGCAGATGGCCAAGCGCTGCGCGGACCAGGGCTACGTGATGAGCTTCGCGGGCAACCTCACCTTCGCCAGCGCACAGAATCTGCGCGACGCGGCCGCGGTGGCCCCGGCGGACCTGCTGCTGGTGGAGACGGACGCGCCGTTCCTGACGCCGGTGCCGTTCCGTGGCAAGCCGAACTCGCCCGCCCTCGCCGCCTACACCGTCCGCCGTCTGGCCGAGGTGAAGAACATGGATCTGGCTGAGCTGTGCGCGCAACTTATGGCGACCGGGGAACGTATCTTCGGCCCATGGTGATGCCCCGAATGGTGATGGCGGCGCGGTGACACATCGGGACCAGGCAGGGGAGCCGGACGGCCCGGCTCTGCTCGGGCCGGCCCAGATCAGGCAGCTGGCCGCGCGGCTCGGGGTACGGCCGACCAAGCGGCTCGGGCAGAACTTCGTCATCGATCACGGCACGGTGCGCCGCATCGTGACCCTGGCCGGCCTGCGGCCCAGCGACAATGTTCTCGAAGTGGGGCCGGGCTTCGGCTCGCTTACGCTGCCCCTGCTCGCCGCGGCGCGGCGGGTCATCGCCGTGGAAATGGATCCGGTGCTCGCCGCGGCACTGCCCGGTACCGTCGCGGAGCACGCCCCGGCGCTGGCCGCCCGGCTCGAGGTGGTCACGGCGGATGCGGCCCGAATCCGGGAGCTGCCAGGAGAGCTGCCTACCGTACTGGTGGCCAACCTGCCCTACAACGCGACCGTTCCTGTGCTGCTCAACGTGCTGGCCCGGCTGCCGTCGCTCCGCGCTGGCCTGGTCATGGTGCAGGCCGAGGTGGGGGCGAGAATGTGCGCCCCGCCGGGCAGCCGGGAGTACGGCGTGTCCTCAGCCAAGCTGGCCTGGTTCGCGCAGCTGCGCCCCGCCGGCCCGGTAGCGCGCACGGTGTTCTGGCCGGTGCCCGGGGTTGACTCCTGCCTGGTCTCGTTCACCCGCACCGACCCACCGGCTACCTCGGCGTCCCGCGAGCAGGTGTTCGCGGTCATCGACGCCGCATTCGGCCAGCGCCGCAAGACGCTCCGCGCGGCGCTGGCTTCCTGGGCCGGCTCGGCCCGGGAAGCCGAACGCCTGGTCCGGGCCGCCGGTCTCGACCCGGGCGCCCGCGGCGAGGCGCTCAGCATCGCCGAGTTCGCCCGCATCGCCGAGGCGGTGCTGGCCCGGGGGGACGACCCCCCGGAACCCCCCGCGACGCCCCGCTCTGTGCTGGCCCGGGGGGACGACCCCCCGGAACCCCCCGCGACGCCCCGCGCTGGTGCTCGCCGTGGCACCGGGCCAGGGCCCGGGGTCGCGTCCGGTCGGGCCTTCGGCCCGGCTGCCCGTAGCCCGCTCCGGTCTTGGCCCGGCACCGGGCGCTCACCCGGGCTGGACCCGGGATTCGCGTCCGGTCGGGCCTTCGGCCCGGCTGCCCGTAGGCCGCCACCACAAACTACGATCGGTGAACCGTGACCGCTGTGACCGTGCGGGCTCCCGCCAAGATCAATCTGCAGCTCGCCGTCGGGCCGCGCCGCGCTGACCGCTACCACGACCTGGTGACCATCTTCCAGGCGATCTCTCTCTACGACGACGTGACGGTGACCGAGACGGACGGGCCGGGCGAGGACCGGGTCCTGGTCAGCGGCGAGGGTGCGGGCGCGGTGCCGGGCGGCCGGGACAACCTGGCGCTGATGGCCGCCGCGGCGCTCACCCGGGCGGCCGGCCTGCCTCGTGACCCCGACCGGCGCATCGAGATCACGATCCGGAAGCGGATACCGGTGGCCGCCGGGCTGGCTGGCGGCAGCGCCGACGCCGCTGCCGCGCTCGTCGCGTGCAACGAGCTGTGGCACGCCGGCCTGAGCCACGAGCAGCTCACCGAGGTCGCCGCCGCCGTGGGCAGCGACGTCGCCTTCGCCCTGCTGGGCGGGACGGCGGTCGGCCAGGGCCGGGGGGAACAGCTGACGCCCGCGCTGGCCTCGGGTGAGTACCACTGGGTGCTGGCCGTGGCCGACGGCGCGCTGTCCACGCCCGAGGTCTATGCGGCCTTCGACCGGCTGAATGGCCCGGACGGCCGGGAGCCGGCCCTCGATCACGCCCTGATGGCCGCGCTGCGATCCGGACATCCGGCTGCGGTGGGCGGCACGCTCAGCAACGACCTGCAGCCGGCCGCGATCTCACTGTTCCCCGCGCTGCGCAAGACTCTCGCGGCCGGCCGCGAGCTTGGCGCCCTGGGAGCGATGGTGGCGGGGTCCGGGCCGACCTGCGTCTTTCTCGCCGAGGACGCGGAACGCGCCGTCGACCTGGCGGTAGCCCTTTCCGGCGTGGGGGTGTGCCGGGCGGTGGCCCGCGCGGCCGGCCCGGTGCCCGGCGTATCGATCGTCACCGGGACAGCCTGAGGATGCTGCCCGCGTGGTGAACCTGATCAGCGTCGAGAAGATAACCAAGGCCTTCGGTGAGCGCACGCTGCTGGACTCCGTTTCGCTTGGCGTAGCCACCGGGGACCGGATCGGGGTCGTCGGGCGCAACGGAGCAGGTAAGTCGACCCTGCTGGCGCTGCTGGCGGGCGCCGCGGAGCCTGATTCTGGCCGGATCGCGCGTATCGCTGGCCTGCGGATCGGCTTCCTGCGGCAGCGGGACGAGATGTCCGGGACGGTGCGCCAGGCCGTGTTCGGGCCCGGAGCGAACGGAGCCGCCGAGCATGTGTGGGCTCGTGACCCACGGGCCCGCGGTGTGGTCGCGGAGCTGCTGGGCGGCATTGACCTGGATGCGAACGTCGACCGCCTTTCCGGCGGTGAGCGCCGGCGTACGGCCCTGGCGTCGGTGCTGGCTGTCGAGCGCGACGTGCTGCTCCTTGACGAGCCCACCAACCACCTTGACCTGGAGGCCATCGACTGGCTGGGCCGACACCTGCGGGACCGCGGCTGCGCGCTCGTCGTGGTGAGCCACGACCGCTGGCTGCTGGACACCGCCTGCGACCGGATGTGGGAGGTCGAATCCGGTTCGGTGCACGGCTACGACGGCGGATATTCGGCCTACGTGCTGGCCCAGGCGGAGCGGGAACGGAACGCGGAGGCGATCCAGCGCCGCCGGCGCAGCCTGCTGCGCAAAGAACTCGCCTGGCTGCGCCGCGGTCCTCAGGCGCGTTCGACCAAACCCAGGTTCCGCGTACAGGCGGCCAACGCGCTGATCGCCGACGAGCCACCGCCGCGGGACGCGGTCGAGCTGACCAGTCTCGCCACCGCACGGCTCGGCAAGACGGTCATCGATGTCGAGGACGTCACGCTGTGGGCCGGGCCGCGTGTCCTGCTCGATGACGTCACCTGGCAGCTGGCTCCCGGTGAGCGGGCCGGGCTGGTAGGCGTCAACGGCAGTGGGAAGACCTCGTTTCTGCGTCTGCTCGACGGGTCGCTCGTGCCCGCCCCGGCCGCCCCGGCCGGCCAGGCCGCGCCCGGCGAGACTGGCAACCGGAGCGGGATCCGGGCCGTGGGCACCGTGGTACGGGGCAAGACCGTGCGGATCGCCCACCTGAGCCAGGAGCTGGGCGAGCTGGATCCGGCGCGCCGGGTGCTCGAGACGGTGCAGGACGTCCGGTCGTTCGTCCGGGTCGGTAACCGTGAGCTGTCCGCCAGCCAGATGCTGGAGCGGTTCGGCTTTCGCGCTGACCAGCAGTGGGCCCCCGTCGGTGAGCTGTCCGGCGGGGAACAGCGGCGGCTGCAGATCCTGAGGCTGCTGATGGACGAGCCGAACGTGCTGCTGCTCGACGAGCCCACCAATGACCTTGACATCGAGACCCTTACCGAGCTGGAGGATCTGCTCGACGGCTGGCCGGGATCGATGACCGTGGTCAGCCACGACCGGTACTTCCTGGAACGGGTCACCGATCACGTGATCGCCCTGCTCGGCGACAGGAAGCTGTCCTTTCTGGCCGGCGGCGTGGCAGAGTACCTGGACCGGGTGCGCGGGACCCGGGAGATCTCCTTGCCCGCCACCGCGCCCGCCGCGGCCGCGCCGGGCCCGGCGCCCGGCGGCGGGCTGGGGGTGGCCGGGGAGCGAGCCGCGCGCAAGGAGCTGCAGCGGCTGGAACGGCAGATCGAGCGCTTGTCCGGCCGGGAGGCGCAGCTTGGCGAGCAGATGGCCCAGCATGCCAGCGACTACGAGAAGCTCACCGAGATGGGCGCTGAGCTACGGTCTGTCCAGGCGGAGAAGGCTGCCCTGGAGGAGCGCTGGCTCACCGTCGCCGCCGATCTCGACGCGTGAGGCAGGCCGTGGCCCGCTGACGCGGTCGGTCGCCTCAGCCGGGCTTACGGGGGCCACCTGGCTAAGGTGGTGCTCGCCCGCAGAAGCCAGCAGGGGGGCCCGTGACGAGTGATGCGACGAGCCGGCCGGCCGGTGATCAGACGATCGGCCAGTGGCTGGATGCGCTCGGTTCCGCGACGCCGGCCCCCGGCAGCGGCGTCGCGGCGGCCATGAGCGCGTGTCTGGGCGCCGCGCTGGCTCGCGCCGCTGGTGCCGGCTCAGAGCTTCAGCTGACCGCCGGGCGGCACCGGGAGCCACGGCCGGGGGCCGGGCAGGCGTGCGTCCGCGGGGTGGCTAGTCGGGCGGCAGGGCGTCGAACGGGGCGAGCAGCGCCCGCAGCAGTCCGGCGAGGGTGCGCTGATCGGCGGGGCCCAGCGAGGCGAGCAGGTCCCGCTCGCGGCGGAGCAGATCGGCCAGCGCGTCATCGGCCTCGGCCCGGCCTTGGTCCGTCAGCGTGACCAGGACACCGCGCCGGTCCCGCGGATCGGGCTTGCGGCGCACCAGCCCTGCCTCGGCGAGCCGGTCGATCCGGTTGGTCATCGTGCCCGACGTGACCAGCGTCGCACGGATCAGCGCCCCCGGTGTCATCTGGTACGGCGGCCCCTGCCGGCGCAGCGCCGACAGCACGTCGAACTCCCAGGTCTCGAGCCCGTGACTGGCGAACGACGTCCGCCGGGCCAGGTCGAGATGGCGCGCCAGCCGGGAGACCCGGCTCAGCACCTGGAGCGGCTCCACATCCAGGTCGGGCCGCTGCGCGCGCCACGCGGCGACCAGCCCGTCTACCTCATCCCGCAGCCCGTCGTCCCGGGGTGGCCCGTCGCTCGGGTGCGGGGCGTCCCGGTCCGCGGCGGGCGCCGCAATGCCGGGCTGGGAGCCGTCGTCCATCGCTCTAGCATATCTCTTGACGTCAAGATGCCTGCTCTAGTAGACAGGGTTAAAGTATCTCGATGTCGAGAGAGGGAGTGACCGATGTGGGATCCGGGCCAGTACCGGCGCTTCGCCGACGAACGGGCGCGGCCCTTCTTCGACCTGGTGGCCAGGATCGGAACGGACGCGCCGCGTTCCGTGGTCGATCTCGGCTGCGGGCCCGGTGACCTGACCGTCGATCTCGCGCGCCGCTGGCCCGGCGCGGCCATCCTCGGCATCGACAGTTCCGCGGAGATGATCGCAGCCGCGCGCCGGGGGGAGAGGCGACCGGGCGTTTCCTTTACGGTGGCCGACCTGCGTGACTGGCAGCCGGACGCCGCGGTCGACGTGCTGCTCTGCAACGCCGTGCTCCAGTGGGTGCCCGGCCACCTCGGCCTGCTGCCCCGCTGGGTGTCCTGGCTGTCCGGTGGCGGGTGGCTGGCCTTCCAGCTGCCCGGAAACTTCGATCAGCCTCCGCATGCGGTGCTCCGGGAGATGGCCGCCTCCCCGGGCTGGCGCCCGCTGATCGGGGAGGCCGAATTGACCCGCCAGGCGGGCGATCTGACCGGTTACCTCGACGTGCTGGCCGGGGCCGGCTGTCAGGTCGACGCCTGGGAAACGACCTACCTGCATATCCTGCACGGGGAGGATCCGGTGGTCGAGTGGGTCAAAGGCACGGCGCTGCGGCCGGTCCTCGCGGTCCTGGACGACGCGGAGACCGCGGAGTTCCTGGCTGAGTACCGGGACCGGATGCGGCGGGCGTATCCGCCGCGTTCGTTCGGGACGGTCCTGCCCTTCCGCCGGGTGTTCGTGGTGGCGCACGGCCCGGGCTGACCCGCGGGCGCAGGCGGCCCGCCGCTGGCCGTCCGCTCCCGGCCGGCTGACCGTCCAGCCCAAACGGGCCGGCCACTGACCGTGCCCTCCGCATTGGCTGACCGTACACTGGCCGGGGAACGCCGCCGTCGGCATGTTGACCTGCTTAGTCTACTTTCCAAATTGATTTAGTAGATAATGGTGGCATGATCATGCTCGTGTACCGAGGCAGCCATCACCATCAGCGTCTCCACGTGGACCTCCGTCGTCAGGCGAGTGCTCTCTGTCCGGCCCGTTCCGCCCAGGGATGCACCGAAGGCCGGCCACGGCCGGTCATCACGACGCGAGGAGAGACGCACCATGACCACGATCGTTCCCGCCGCGCTCAGCCCGCGGCAGCTCGCTGAGCAAGTACGCCTGGTGGCGGCCACGCCCCGGGACTGGATGTCGCGGGTCCGGCTGAGCCCGGACGAGCGCTGGTA